>JGI24723J26617_10002941_pt1 | contig 12817 bp, 15 predicted proteins | sample Cruoilmetagenom6_FD_26617 | JGI IMG/M metagenome (IMG submission 26617) | reverse complement strand
GGCCGGAAGCAGACTGTCATCAACCTCAAAAGCCAACCGCTTGAACGGCTGCTCTTGGTGAAAGCAGCCTCCCGCGATACTAGGTACGAATAGTATTCGATCTGGCTGTACCTATTTATCTAGGAATTTCGAATGATGNCTTTTTCAGGCCGTAGGTGCGTGTATCTGCTCAATGTTCCCCAGCTGTCGTGCAGGGTGAACTGCTGCACTTCAACGATAGAATATCCAGACTCAAATAGCCGACTGGTGGCCTCATGCCGAAGATCATGGAAGTGCAGGTCGTCTATTTCGAGGAGTTTGCATGCCAGGCGAAAGGCACTGCCAATCAATCGGGGTTCAAATGGAAAGATCCAGTCCTCGTCATTCGATTGTCTTTTCAGAATCTCCCAAGCATCGGGCGTGTATTCGAAGCGTCGCATCTGGTTGCGCTCGGTCGGGTGCTTTAGGTCTCGCACAACGCCGGTTTGTGTCTTTTCATCGTTATTGCTGAAGAGAAGCTTGGTGATCTCTCCTTGGCGTCGCGCCGAGTGGATAGCGAACCACATGATGTCGTTCATAGGTATGTTTGAGCGATGCTGGTCACGTCTCTTGAAGAATTCAGTTAATGCGTCCAATTCACGCTCAGTTGGCCGGCGAGCGCGACTATTTGCCTTCGCGATCATCTTCTCGGCCTTGAGCACCTCGGAAGCATCATCGATTACAGCAAGGTCGAAAGGCAGGTCCCAGGCCGCCCGTGCATAGCGGAGGATGACTCGGAGCCAAACGATGTCGTTGTTGGCAGTGGAGGGACCTGCTCCCGCCTGACGGCGCTGGCGAATGTGGGAAATAATGTCAGAGGCCTTGATCTCGCACGGTGGCATTCGGGCAATTGCACACTTTTCCAAAAATCGGATGTGACTGTCCTTACTTCGACCGAACGGACGAAATTCGGATACCTCTTCCCGGTATTTCTGCAGGATGTTCTTGAGTATCGGGTTCCTGATTCCCAGGGAGCGCCTCACACTTGGTTCTTGTTTCGAGAGTTTCTCTTCCCGAGACTCAGCCCACGCTCTGGCTTGTCCCCGCTGATCGAAGGTTCTCGACTCGCGATGTACTATTGCACCGTCGCGTTTGATTCTAACCTCAGTAAGATAGGCTACGCTGCCGTCCTTGCGACGGCGAGATCGGATCGTGGCCATGTATCTACTCCAATCTGGACTGATTTTGGGTGCGACATGGTCCCAATTTGGAGTGCGACAAAGTGTGACATGCGCTCGTAGCCAGACAAAAAGGGCGACAATTGGTACAAAATCAGTACAGAACAGTTAATAATAACGTGTTGATTTAAAATTAGAATATGACCGAAAATCGCAGTTTGCAAATCGCTTCACCAGTGTCCGTCGCCCCCATGATGGACTGGACCGACCGGCACTGCCGCTATTTCATGCGTCTGCTGAGCCCTGGCGCGCTGCTGTACACAGAAATGGTTACTGCTGCTGCTATTGTGCATGGTGATGCCGACCGCTTCCTGGACTACAACGAAGAGGAACACCCGGTAGCGCTGCAGCTCGGCGGCAGCGAACCAGAGTGGATGGCGCAGGCCACGGCCATGGCAGCCGGGTTTAGGTACGACGAGATCAACATTAATGTCGGTTGCCCAAGTGACCGTGTACAGAGTGGGCAGTTCGGGGCCTGCCTTATGGCAAGGCCCGATATTGTCGCCGAGTGTTTCAGCGCTATGCAGCGCGAGACGGACGTTCCGGTCACGGTGAAAACGCGGATCGGCATTGACGACAAAGATGATGACGATTTTCTGCGGGCATTTGTCGAAAGACTGGTCGATGCGGGATGCCGGAAATTCGTCGTCCACGCGCGTATCGCGATTCTGGAAGGCCTGAGCCCCAAGGAAAACCGCACGGTTCCGCCGCTTAATTACGAGCGGGTCTATCGCCTGAAGCATGACTTTCCCGAGCTTGAGATCGTTATCAATGGCGGTTTGACTGATATCGGCCAGGTTGACAGCGTCCTTGCGCGCGTGGATGGCGCCATGATAGGCCGACAGGCCTATCACCAGCCCTATTTTCTTGCGGAACTGGAACAGCACTTCGATCCAGCCCGGTCACTGCCATCGAGAGAGGAGGTCGTCGAGCGAATGGTGCCGTATATCGACCAGCAACAGGCGGCAGGGGTGCCGCTAAACAGCATTTCACGACACATGCTGGGCCTGTTCGCGGGACAGCCAGGAGCCCGGGCATGGCGTCGTTACATCAGCGAACATGCACATCGTGAAGAAGCAGGTAGCGAAGTCGTCATTAATGCACTTAACGCTATGCCTGCAGCCGCCTAGACAGATACAATGCCCGGCCCGGAAACACAAATACAGGATGTCCTTTTTCGATGAGCGCGAAATCTGCGAGCAAGCAACCGACCATGGCCCAGCAGGCCGACATTCACGAGCTTTACGAGCTGTCGGTACAGAATGTCGAAAATGAAATTGAATTCCTGCAGACCACGTTCAAGTCGTTAACAGGCCGGACGGCCTACCTGTTCCGGGAGGATTTCTGCGGCACTGCGAGCGCATCGTGCCAGTGGATACGCCAGGGGTCGGATTTCCAGGCGATTGGTGTGGACATTGACCCGTCTGTCCTCGAATGGGGACGTGAGAATCGAGTGGGCAAACTGGACCCCGAAGACAGGGCGCGGGTCAGCCTGATCGAATCGGACGTCATGGCTGTCGAAACACCCAAGGTCGACCTGCTGGCCGCATTCAATTTCAGCTACTTCATTTTCGATACGCGCGATACGCTGCGTGAATATTTTAAACGTGCCTATGATTCGATCAAGGATGACGGCGTGTTTTTCTGCGACATGTTTGGCGGGCCTGAGGCACAGGAAGAAACCCGGGAAAAAACGAAACACAAGAAGCATGGCTTCACCTACATCTGGCACCAGGCCAAGTTTCACCCGGTCACCAATTTCATTCGCTGCCATATCCACTTCAAATTCAAAGATGGCTCGAAAATCAAGAAAGCCTTCACATACGAGTGGCGCCTGTGGTCGGCGCCCGAGCTTCGTGAATTGCTTCTCGAGGCCGGTTTCCGCAAGGCGACCGTCTACTGGGAAGGCGAGGATGAGGAAGGCGATGGCAATGGCGAGTTTACGCCCGATGAGCAAGGCGAGGCGGATCTTGCATGGATCGCGTACATCGTCGCCGAGAAGTAGTAGTATAAGAAACTGCAGTATTATTAACTGCTTGGGCAATTAAGCTTTGAACAGGGTTATGGCAAAAGATCTTGAAGTCGCGATTGTGTTTGCGGACGTCGTCGGCAGCACGCAGCTGTACGACAAGTTTGGCGATACCAAAGCCAGCGAGACCGTCGCCCTGTGTCTCGATGTCATGAAGGATGCGACTTACCAGTTCAACGGCACAGTCATCAAGACGATTGGTGATGAGGTTATGTCGACATTTGAGTCCGTAGACGAGGCCATGGGCGCCGCGGTGATGATGCAATCACGTGTCACCAGCGAGACGAAGAAAGGCGACGGCATTCCCGTTTCTATTCGCATTGGCTGCCACTACGGCCCGGTCGTCCAGGAGCAAAACGACATTTTCGGCGCTGCCGTCCACACGGCCAACCGCATGACGTCCCAGGCCAAGGCCAAGCAAATTGTCATATCCGGCTTCACGGTCGAGCAAATGAGCCCCGAGTTGCGAAACCAGACGCGCCAGATTGACGTAGCCACGGTGCGTGGTCGGCTGGATGAAGTCGCGCTCTACGAACTCGTCTGGCAGCCCGACGAAGCGACGAGCATGCTGCCCACAATCGAGTGGGAGAGCAAAGACCGTCGCGCGTCGAAGCTGATGATCAACTTCCGCGATTCGGCGGTCGAAATGTCCGACCAGCGCAAATCAATCAACATGGGGCGTGCTGACGATAATGATGTCGTAGTAAAAGGAAACCTCATTTCACGAATTCACGCCAAGATCGAAATGCGTCGTGGCAAGTTCGTGATTGTCGACCAGAGCACCAACGGCACTTTCCTGCAGGACCTTCAGGGACGGGAGACATTTGTCCGGCGCGATACGGCCGAATTGTCCGGCGAGGGGACGATCGGACTTGGCCGGGCCGAGGCGCCCGGTTCCAGCCTGGCCATCTATTACAAGACAATAGACTAGTTTTTATTTCAATCCTGGTCAGGAAGCCTTGGCCAGGCCATCGTCAAGCGCATCCGCGATAATCTTCTGCTGCCGATTGAGCTCCTCAGGCAGGCGGTCGCCGTAACTCTCGAGATACGCCAGAACCGATGCCATCTCGGCAGCCCATTGCTCCGCATCGACGGTCAGTAGCTCTTCCATCGTTTCAGGCTGAATGTCGAGTTCGTTGGTGTTGATGTCGGACTTATGCGGCAGGTAGCCAATCGCTGTTTCCTCGGCATCCGCCCGGCCTTCGCAGCGTTCGATGATCCACTCGAGAACACGCAGGTTTTCACCGAAGCCCGGCCACAGGAACTTACCGTCGTCGTTCTGGCGGAACCAGTTGACGTGAAACATCTTGGGCAGGTGCTCGGAGCGCTCAGGGAAAGATAGCCAGTGAGCCCAGTAATCAGCGAAGTTGTAGCCACAAAACGGCTTCATGGCCATCGGGTCGCGGCGAACAACGCCTACGTCACCGACCATGGCAGCAGTGGTTTCGGATGCCGTGCTGGCACCAATCAGGACGCCGTGCTCCCAGCTCTTCGCCTGGTAGACGAGCGGCGCAACCTGTTTGCGTCGTCCACCGAATACGATCGCGGAAATGGGCACGCCTTCCGGTGCGTCAGCGAGGCTGGAATAGCTCGGGTTGTTTGTCGCCGCCACGGTAAAGCGTGAGTTGGGGTGCGCAGCCGGGCCGGCAGTCTCATCATAGGCACGTCCCTGCCAGTCTTTCGCCGGGGAGCCTTCTTTCTTGCCTTCCCACCAGGGCTGGTTGTCCTCGGTCGTGGCTACGTTCGTGAAAATCGCGTCGTGGGTGATCATGTCGAAGGCATTCTTGTTCGTCTTCTCGTTCGTGCCGGGAACGACGCCAAAGTAGCCAGATTCCGGGTTAATCGCTCGCAGCTTGCCGCCTTCGTCAAGGTGCAGCCATGCGATGTCGTCGCCCAGTGTCCACGCCCGCCAGCCCTTCATCGACTCGGGCGGAATAAGCATGGCGAGATTGGTCTTGCCGCAAGCCGAAGGGAACGCGCACGCGATGTAGTGCACAGCGCCATCCGGGTTTTCGAGACCGACGATCAGCATGTGTTCGGCGAGCCAGCCTTCCTGTCGTGCCTGGTAGCTTGCTATACGCAGTGCATGGCACTTCTTGCCAAGCAGGGCATTGCCGCCGTAACCCGAGCCGTAGCTCTTGATCGAGAGTTCATCGGGGAAATGCATGATGAAGCGGCGATCGGGGTCGAGCTCACCCGTAGAATGCAGCCCGCGAACAAACGTGCCTTCGTTCTCGATACGCGCCAGTGCCTTGCTGCCCATGCGTGTCATCAGCTTCATATTGGCGACAACATAGGGGCTGTCGGTAATCTCGACGCCACAACGGGCGTAGGGTGATTCGATCGGACCCATACAATAGGGAATGACGTACATGACGCGACCTTTCATGCAGCCTTCAAACAAGGCATCCATCTGCTTGTGGCCATCGGCCGGTGGCATCCAGTGGTTGTTCGGCCCGGCGTCATCCTCTTCGGGCGTGCAGACGAACGTCAGGTGCTCCACGCGCGCCACGTCATTCGGGCTCGACAGGTGCAGATAGCAATTCGGGTGCGTTTCCTTATTGAGGGTCGTCAACGTACCGGTTGCCAGCATCAGTTCAATCAAGTCCCGGTATTCTTCTCCGGAGCCGGTGCACCAGTGAATTGCTTCGGGCTGTGTGTGGTCTGCGACCTGGTCTACCCAGGACTGTAGTGACTCGAGTTTGCTTGTCATTGGAGGGAAATCTCTGCAAAAGATGTGCGACGGTCGACAATGTCGACCGGAACCAGTGGGAGCGCAATTATACGCATCCGCAGGCGGCCTTTACAGCAGGTGTGGTCGTTTACAACGGTCGGGATTCTTGGTATCGGGCCGCGATTCGCTCAGTTCTCGCAGACAGTGGCATCGCCGTCCACCATGTGGGCTTCGAAACTGTGCACGACCTCGAATGTACGCTGGATTTCGCCGGTCGATGGATTGGCGTCGAATTGCCACTCTACGACATCGATGAGATCACAACGATCGGTGCCCTGGTTGACGATCAGGGCGAGGAGCAGCGTGTGCTGCAGCATCGTGCTGGCAGATTCTACTGAGCTTGCAAGTACCTTTTTGTCGGACACATTGAAAAACTCGAATTGCCACAGGTACTCCGCAAACTCGCGCAGTACATCCGTATTGAGGACTGTGAGGTCCAAGCGGCCCGCGTATCCGTCGAGTAGTTGCCGGTCCACGCCATTACGATTGGTGTGATTGCATTTGAATACCCGAGCGAAACCCGGAGATGTTATGTCGCCAATATTGCTGACGTCGTCGGTAAAGGACAATTCACGCGCAAACTCGAAATAGCGATCATTCTCGTAGTAGGTGACGTAGTAGCCCTGGACGGCCCGGGAATCATTGTCGGCTTGTTCAAAGGCTTGCGCTTCGAGCAGGTCGTTCGTGCACAGTTCGAAAGAACCGGACGAGTCGAGCACATGGTGAAGCGTATAACTGCGTGTCATCGTGGCGCGCTCGTCGACAAAAAAGTCGTCCGGTACGCTGTACTGCGGGTCATAGACCTTGGCGAGAATCTGGCCGTTCGTCGGCAAGGTCTTCGTCACGGGCGCGCTGCTGGCCGGGGGTAGTGCCTCCGTGCTGGCGCCTGATCCGCCGCAAGCTGTAGCGACAGCGAGGATCGGGAGCAAGGTTAGGGTCTTGAATTTCATCGGTCGCGGAGTCGGTTCTGTCTTGTGCTTGCCCGCAATCATGAGCGAGGCAGGCCGGCTGCTCGACGCAGCAGGACAGAAAACAGCCGTCAGGCTGCTACGGGATCCTTTCGCCAGATGGAGAGTTGTTCAGGCGCCTGGACGCCCATTTTCACGCGGTTATTGCCGGACGAGAAAATGGTAATCTCAATCGGGCCACCGCTGAACAGGTCACCCAGCGTCGTGCTTGGATCAATGCCTTCACCAGGCCTGATCAGGATAGATTCCGCGTCTCGTCGGCTCACAATCAACATAGCTCAGTATCCTTGCTTCACAATGTGTTTCAGGCCTGCGCGAGCGAGCTCTGGCCATAATCACCAGATGACTCACCGTTTCGACCATACGTATTGGAGCGGGGTGTCGCACCCCGCAGAACAGATAGACTGGATTCAAATTGTTGCNGACGCAGACGGATTATTGCGCCGTTGGTCATGTTAAGGGCGCTGCCTTCCGCAGCGAGGACCATGAGATGGTCCCAGCGATTGCTAATAAGATCGCACTCGTCACACCATGCGATCAGGTCCTGCATCGCTTCGGGGCTATCGCCGAATTCCCATGCCTGGCATAACGCGACGCGCTGATGGTCCAGGCCCTGCAGTTTTTCGACACACACGCCCTTGCAGTCAACGGCGGCGTTCAGTGCCTCCATGTCCTGCGATTCCAACGCCTTGCGTTCCTCCTCGAGCGATTCCTTAAGTGCCAGAGCGTGATAGACACTCTCACCGATTATTTCGACGAGTTGGGAACGGGCATCAGCAGGAGAAGGGCGTGACATGATTAGTCTCCGATCGAACGGTCCAGGCGAATCATGGCGTCAGCGATTGCGTCGGCGTCGATCTCATAGTCACCATTCTCGATGGCTGTCTTAATCTCGGCGACACGTGCGTCATCGATAGAGGTCAGTGATGCCAGCGTCTTGTCCAGTCGTTCCAGAAGCTTCGCATTACTCGTAAGATTGACCGTGTCGCTCGTCGATGCTGGGCTGGCAGTTGCTTTCTCAGTGACCGCCTTTTCGGTGGTTACCTTGCTGCTGGCCCCGGCCTCGTCGACCTTGGTCCCAATTTTCCCCAGTGTTCCCTGATCCATCGGACCGATCCTGTTTGTCATAACGTTTTAACCTCAACGATCATTGTTGCTAGACCTTATATCGGCCACCGTTGGCGATACTTTAGACGTAGCGTTGAAAAAACTGTTGGTTGGAGCAATGAGTACTTCGACGTGCTCCCGCGAGCGCACGATGCCCTCGACCACTCGCCCGGAATGCGTGTTTTCGACCCGGATTCGCTGGCTCACAGCGCCATCCATCAGGGCTTTGCCGCTCATCTGGATATTCATGCCACCGCTCGCGACGGTCAATGTGACGGTCTGGCCGCGGCGGATGGCGATATCCGCCTGCAGCATGGCGGGTGTCAGGACCCGGCCGGCGAGAATCCGGGTCTTCAGGCGTTGGCCCGCCAGTGTTTTGCTGTCCGTAATATAGCCAGACTGGGAACGTGAGACGTCACGTTGTTCGCTGACAAAATCATCCGCCGTCAATACCTGTCCCCTGGGCAGCGTTCGCTTGGCGACCAGCACTGTCTCGGTGACCACAACGTCGACCGGCACATAGAGTTTCCACGGTTTGCTGCCTGTGCAGCGCACTCCGACGATAGTCCGGGCCGATATCTTTGCGCCGCGACGCATGAAGGCCTCGAGCGGCTTGTCGCAGTGGGGCAGCTTATGACGAGGATCGAGGGGCTGAGCCTGGGCTGTTGTTCGACCGGCCGACCGCCCAATCCTGCCTTGCAGGTAGGATTCGGCAGCACTCGCTACTTGGTCAGGCGATTGCCACTCCTGGGTAGCGGCGCCCGCGGTAGTGGCAGCGGCCAGCCCCATGGCTATGGAAAGCACGTGCCGTAGCCAGCGAACGTCGAATTCACGTCGTTCCAGTCTGCCAGCCGTCAATTTCCCGACGGATTTCGCTGCGGTCGTAGTCATCCGGGCCTCGTTCTCCTGTAAGCAGAGCCGCGCAGGCAATAGCTTGCGGTGCGCGGGTCTCTGAATGTCATTGGTTTCTACAGGTAGTCAATGCAATTGCCATGCCAGCCTCGATTTGCCGGCCTCAGCCCCTGTTTTTGGCGATTTCCAAGGGGGTTCGGGCCACGCTGCAGAATCTGGCCACCCACCGGCAAAGTCTTGCCGGAAATCCCCGACCTGTAGTTATCGGCCGACGTGTGCGCCGCTTTAGCCGGAACCCGGTCGAACTTGGCACAGGCTTTGCATAGAGATCTGCAGGAACTTAATTTCCGGGAATACACGACATGGACATACCTGCATTATCACAGTACGAACAGGCACTACGGTTTCGAGCCCAACGCAACCAAGTGCTGTCGTCGAATATTGCCAATGCGGATACGCCCAACTACAAGGCACGCGATCTGGACTTTGCTGATGCACTAAAAGGCGCCCGGCAGGAGTCGATCGGTCTTACGGCAACCAGCGATCAGCACAAGCAGGCATGGGGGACGACACGGGATGGTGCACACACCATGTACCGTGTGCCGACCCAGTCGACGCTCGACGGCAACACGGTTGAGATGGACGTCGAGCAGGCCGCATTCGCTGAGAACGCGATTCAGTACCGCGCGAGTCTCGCATTCCTGGACGGACAAATTCGATCCTTGCGCTATGCGCTGAAGGGAGGTGACTAATGTCCCTGTTCAAGGTCTTTGATGTTGCGGGCAGCGCGATGAATGCGCAGTCCGTGCGCATGAACGTAACGGCCAGCAACCTGGCCAATGCGGGCAGCGTCAGTGGCGACCCCGACAAGGTCTACCGAGCCAAACAACCCGTGTTTTCGACCTTGCTGGCATCGCATGACGACCAGTCAGGCCTCGCCGGCGTACGCCTTGAAGGCGTCGTTGAGAGCGCCGCGCCATTGCAGATGCGCTTCCAGCCTGATCATCCAGAAGCGGATGCGGACGGGAACGTCTATGTGACCAACGTCAGCACGGTCGAGGAGATGGTCAACATGATGTCCGCGTCGCGCTCGTACAAGAACAACGTGGAAATGATCAATACAACCAAGGACCTGCTGTTGCAGACCTTGTCGTTAGGACGCTGATAACAGCAAGAGAGATAAGCATGACAAACCTCGGACCTATTGAAGACTTTCAGTCATTTGCCCCGCAGCCGCAGGCAAAGGCGCGTGACGAGCTCGGACAGGAGGACTTCCTGACCCTGATGATCTCGCAATTCCAGAACCAGGACCCGTTTGAGCCTATGGACAACGGCGAGTTCCTCGGCCAGTTGGCCCAGTTCAGCACCGTGAACGGTATCGAGTCCCTGAACTCGTCGTTCTCGGGACTTGCGGGCTCCATGCAGGACAACCAGGCACTACAGGCCGCGAGCCTGGTCGGCCATTCGGTGCTGGCCGTTACGAACATTGGTCATCTTGATGATGGCGGCACGATCAGGGGCGCCATTGAACTGGAGTCGAGCGCTGGTGAAGTGCAGATCGACATTACCGATGAAGCCGGCCAACTGGTTCAGCGCCTGAACCTCGGGCAGCAGCCGGCGGGTCTGGCGAACTTCGAGTGGAGCGGCCTCGATTCGACCGGTGACCGTGCAACCAGTGGCCATTACCAGGTGACGGCACGTGTCATTCGCGGCCCGAATATCGAGAGTGTGCCTACGGTTATTGAGTCACAAATTCAAAGTGTCACGCTTGGCCAGTTTGGCAGCGGCATGACGCTCAATCTAGCTGGCGGGCAGGCGATGCCGCTCGGTCAGGTCTACCAGATCATCGGGTAGCAAACAGAATTTAGCCAGGAGATAAAACATGCCATTTGCCATAGCACTCAGTGGTCTCAACGCCGCCTCCGCCGATCTCGGCGTAACGGCGAACAACGTTGCGAACGTCAACACGACAGGCTTTAAGTCCTCTCGTGCACAGTTCGCGGAGGTTTTCGCGGTAGGTACGCAGAGCGTCAGCTCGAGCGCCGCGGGAAGCGGCGTGCGTATTTCGTCGATCGCCCAGCAGTTCACGCAGGGCAACATCGACTTCACGGATAATGCACTCGATCTCGCAATCGGTGGCGAAGGGTTCTTCGTCATCAACGACAACGGTGCGCGCAGCTATACACGTGCCGGTGCTTTCGGTGTGGACAACCAGGGCTTCGTCGTCAATGCGCAGGGCTCACGGCTTCAGTCGTACCCCTATGCGGGCAACGGCCTGTTTAATACGGGCACGCCTCAGGATCTGCAGCTCACGATTGGCGCTAACCCACCGGCCGCGACCACGCAGTCAGCTTTCGGTATTAACCTGCCGGCTGATGCACCGCTTCCGGCCAACCCGGTTTTCGATCCAACAGACCCCAGCAGCTTCAACCACACGACCTCGGTGACGGTGTATGACTCGCTCGGGGCAGCACACACGGCAACCGTGTATTTCATGAAGGACGCAGCTCCCAACACATGGAATACCGAAATCGAGATCAATGGTACGCCGGTAGCTGGCGCAACTCCGATTGTCTTTAATCCGGACGGCACATTGAACTCGCCGGCCGGCGGCCTGATGCCACTGGGCGCGTTTGACCCGGGCACGGGCGCATCGCCGATCAGCATGGCGCTGGATTTCGGCACCGCTACGCAGTTTGGCAGTAATTTCGGCGTGAACTCGCTGTCCCAGGATGGCTTCACAACCGGTCGCTTAACGGGTGTCAGCGTTGACGGCGAAGGCGTTGTTTTCGCGCGCTTTACGAATGGCCAATCGACGTCGCTTGGCAAGTTGGCACTGGCCAATTTTGTGAATCCGCAGGGCCTGCAACAGCTCGGCGACACGACCTGGGGCGAGTCATTCCAGTCGGGTGATGCGTTACTCGGTGAGGCCGGAACCGCATCGTTCGGCAACATCCAGTCCGGTGCGCTCGAAGCCTCCAACGTGGATCTGACGGCACAGCTCGTGCAGATGATTACAGCGCAGAGAAACTTCCAGGCAAACGCCCAGATGATTTCAACTGCAGACACGATCACGCAAACCGTGATTAACATTCGCTAGCGCTAACGGCTAACGAAGAGTAACGACCATGGACGAAATGATTTATCTCGCGATGACCGGTGCCAGGCAGACCGAGTACGCGCAGACAATCAACAGCAATAACCTTGCGAACGTCTCGACGACCGGATTCAGGGCGGACCTGCACTCATTCAGCTCCGCTCCTGTTGACGGTCCGGGCGTCGACTCACGAGTCAATGCAGTGGTCGATTCCTACGGTACAGATTTTTCACAGGGTCCGATCGCCAATACGGGTCGTGACCTTGACGTCGCCATGCGCGGCGAGGGATTCATCGCGGTGCAGGCTCCCGACGGCAGTGAGGCATACACACGGGCAGGCGATCTTCGGGTCGAGGCCGGTGGCTTACTGTCGACGGGCGCCGGCCATCTCGTCATGGGTGACGGCGGCCCGGTTGCGATACCACCAAATGCCAGTTTGCTGATTGGCAACGACGGCACCATCTCGATACAGCCACTTGGGCAAGGTCCGGCGACGCTGGCGATCGTTGACCGCATCAAGCTGGTCAACCCGGACATTGCACGTCTGCAGAAGGGTGAAGATGGCCTGCTGCGGCTGCCGGACGGCGAGATGGCGGACGCTGATGCCAGCGTCTCTCTGACGTCTGGTGCACTGGAGCAGAGCAACGTGAACGTGGCGAAGACACTCGTGAACATGATCGAGCTGGCTCGTCAGTATGAAATGCAAATCAATGTAATGAAGTCATCAGAAGAGAATGCTGATGCAGCCGCGACGTTGATGCGGCTTGGGTAATAAGTCGCCAGGCGACGGGAGAGTTCGATGAATCAGGGTTTATGGGTAGCGAAAACAGGGCT
>JGI24723J26617_10002939_pt1 | contig 12825 bp, 12 predicted proteins | sample Cruoilmetagenom6_FD_26617 | JGI IMG/M metagenome (IMG submission 26617) | reverse complement strand
TTTATAGGCAATAAAATTTAGGTGTCATACTTTAATAAAAAATAAATGAAAGGAATTATTCTAGCTGGAGGATCAGGAACACGTCTACATCCATTAACCATCGCTGTAAGCAAACAGTTGTTGCCAATATATGATAAGCCAATGATTTATTATCCGTTATCGGTTTTAATGTTGGCAGGAATAAAAGAAATCTTAATAATTTCTACACCACATGACCTGCCAAATTTCAGACAACTTTTAGGAGATGGAAAGCATATTGGTGTTGAACTAAGTTATGTAGAACAACCAAGTCCAGACGGATTAGCTCAAGCTTTTATATTAGGAGAAGACTTTATTGGTGCTGATGATGTGTGTTTGGTGTTAGGTGATAATATTTTTTATGGAGCTGGATTACAAAATATATTGAGAAATGCTGTTAAGACTGTTAAAGAAGACAATAAAGCGGTTGTTTTTGGGAACTATGTAAATGACCCTGAAAGATATGGCGTAGCAGAATTTGATGCCGAGCGAAATGTTATTAGCATTGAAGAAAAACCAAAACAGCCTAAATCTAATTATGCTGTTGTAGGTTTGTATTTTTATCCTAATTCGGTAGTTGAAATTGCGAAAAATGTAAAGCCATCTCATAGAGGAGAGTTAGAGATTACATCTGTAAATCAGACCTATCTCGAACAACAAAATTTAAAGATGGAAATATTAAGTAGAGGTTTTGCGTGGCTAGATACAGGTACACATGAAGCACTTACTGAAGCTACAGAATTCGTTAAGGCCGTTGAAAAACGAACAGGTCTTAAAATTGCTTGCCTAGAAGAAATTGCATTGAGTTATAAGTGGATTGCCAAAAAGGATTTAGCCGAGCAAGTTAAGGACCTTAAAGGAGATTATTATGAGTATTTAAAGAGAATATGTCGTTAAAACAGAAGTCTGGCATTGCCATAGCTTGGGATTTAGGAGGAACCTTAGCAAAATCATTAAGTAGTTTTGTTATTTCTATTTTTTTAGCAAGGTTACTTACGCCTGAAGAATTTGGATTAGTGGGTATGGCTATGGTTTTTATTACTGTTAGTCAAGTTTTTATTGATGTGGGCTTTGCTTCAGCTTTAATTCAAAACCAAAAAACTACAAGTCTTAGTTACAGTTCTGTTTTTTGGCTCAACTTAGTTATGGGATTATTTCTTACAACTTTGTTCTATCTGTGTGCGCCTTATATTGGTAATTTTTACGACAATCAAGATATTACAAACTTAGTAAAATGGTTGTCTTTAATATTCTTGTTTAATTCGTTTTGTATTGTGCAAACAGCACTTTTGAAAAAAAAGTTAAACTTTAAGGTATTGTCTTTAAGCAATATGTTAGCGGGAGTTCTTGGAGGTGTATGTGGAGTTATTTTTGCTTTTATGGATTATGGAGTTTACAGTTTAGTAATTCAGAATATTGTAACGGCTATTTTGGTGACTATATTTTTATGGTCGGCAGCAGATTGGAAGCCTGATTTTAAATTTTCATTTAAAGAAATTAAAAAATTAACAGGTTTTAGTACTTATGTTTTTGTTGACCGGTTCCTATCTAGTGTATTTAAAAGACTTGATATTATTGTAATTGGTAAGGTGTTGTCTCCTGCAACATTAGGGTATTACACGAGAGCAGTTTCATTAAATAATCAAGTTACAAGTTATTCTTCGTCTAGTATTTCTAAGGTTTTTTTTCCAGTCTTATCTTCAATTCAAGATGACGATGAAAAATTTAGAACGATTTATTTTAAGGTTGTTTCTATCGTTTGTTTTATGAGTTTTGGGTTAACGGGACTACTTTATGTATTAGGTGAAGATGTTATTATTACATTGTTTGGTGAGAAATGGATGCCTTCAGTGGCTATCTTTCAAATTCTTGTAATTTCAGCATGTAATTATCCACTTAGTTCGATAATGATTAATGCCTTTATGAGTAAGGGTAAGTCTAAAGAAAATTTTTATATTGGATTGTTTAGAAAGTCAATTCGTGTTGTTCCTCTTTATTTAGCATATGAATTTGGAATTATTCCATTTGCAATTGGAGTGGTTGTAGTAAGTTATGTTTTAACTTTTACTAATATTGTGTTTTTAAAAAAATATACCAATTTATCTATTGTAACGCATTTAAAAAAAATTTTTGAAGCCATAATACCATTAGTTTTTATAATATTGGCATACCAAATTTTAAATCTAGAACAGATGATTTATAGAGTTGGATTAGCATTGTTTTTTATAGTTACTTATTTCATATATAATCATTTGTTGAAGACCGAAGGTTATTTGTTTCTGAAATCAAATTATCCTTCAGTATTAAATAAGATAAAACAAAAATTTATTAAATGAATAAGCTAAAGTCTATAGGTAAAAAAACCTTAAATATTATTAAGGTTTATGGCAAGCCGAAAGTATTTGGTATCGGAAACAATAAGACTGGTACGACCTCATTAAAAAAAGCTATGGAAGATATGGGGTATGTTGTAGGTAATCAGAGTGTTGCTGAGAGGATGATGGAGCAATGGTCAAAAAGAGATTTTAAAAAATTAATTAAGTACTGTCATACCGCTCAATTTTTTCAAGACTTACCATTTAGTAAACCTTATACCTTTGTTGCTTTAGATCAACAGTTTCCTGGGAGTAAGTTTATTTTGACAGTACGTGATACTCCAGAGCAATGGTATAGCTCACTAACCAAATTTCATTCAAAAAAATGGGGTAAAAATAATCGTATTCCAACCAAAGAAGATTTACAGAACGCTACATATTTATATAAAGGTGCACCATGGGATTTCAATAGATGGCAATATACAACTCCCGAAAACGACCCTTATAATAAAGAAGAATTAATAAATAAATATTTATCCCATAATAAAAGTGTTATTGAGTACTTTAGGCATCGACCAGATGATTTGTTAATATTAAACGTATCAGAAAAATCTGCTTTAAAAAAGTTATCTGATTTTTTAGGTAAGTCGTGTCAACATGAAGATTTTCCATGGGAAAATAAAACAGCTAGTATTAAAACGAAAATATGATTCCAATAACCAAACCATTTTTACCTCCACAAGAAACGTATGAAAAGTATTTAAGCGGGATTTGGCAACGACAATGGTTAACTAATATGGGACCATTGGCAAATGAGCTTGAGGCAAGTTTAAAGAAGCATTTAAATGTAGAGCACTTGTTGTTTGTAACCAATGGGACAATAGCACTTCAAATGGCTATTAAAGCACTAGATTTAAGAGGTGAAATTATCACCACACCATTTTCTTTTGTAGCAACAACCAGCAGTATTGTCTGGGAAGGCTGTAAACCAGTTTTTGTTGATATAGATCGTGAATCCTTAAATATTGACGCTGCTAAAATTGAAGCAGCAATTACTGAGCATACGTCTGCTATTTTGGCAACTCATGTGTATGGTAATCCATGTGATGTTTTGGCAATTGAAAATATTGCTAAAAAACATAATTTAAAAGTCATATACGATGGTGCTCATGCTTTTGGAATAAAAATAAACGGTAAGTCAGTTTTTGAATATGGAGATATAAGTATTTGTAGCTTGCATGCAACAAAGTTATACCATTCAACAGAAGGAGGCTTAGTGATTACAAAAGATCCTGTAGTCCTAAAAAAAATGGCATACATGCGTAATTTTGGTTTTAATGGTCCAGAGTCCTTTGCAGAACTTGGTGTGAATGGTAAAAATTCAGAATTTCATGCGGCTATGGGATTAGCTAATTTAGAACATGTTGAATCTATACATAACAAACGTAAAGAACTTACTGAGCATTACGATCTCAACTTAAAGAATTTACATGCTTATAAACCGAAATGGCACAGCGACGCTAATTTAAACTATTCCTATTATCCTTTAGTTTTTGAAAGTGAAGATTTGATGTTGAAATGTATGGAAGGATTAAAAGCATCTGAGATATTTACACGCCGTTATTTTTATCCATCATTAGCAAAAACACTACCCTATTTAGAGTCAAAAGATTTTGAAGTGACAGATGTTATTGCTAAACGAGTGTTATGCTTACCTTTGTATTATGATTTATCTAAAGACGATGTTGATTTGATATGTCAATTATTGTTACATTTTCAAAATAGCTAATATGAAATCTTATTTTTTTATTCCAGCTTCTCGTTTGCATAAAGTTGAGGATGTAAAAAAATCTCAACCTGACACTATAATAATTGATTTTGAAGATGCTATTTTAAATACAGAAATTGATGTCTTTTCTAAAGAAATCAGTATTTTGCCAAATAAGGAGTCTTATTGGTATCGCATCCCAGTTAGAAATAATTTTGAAGAAGATTTAAATCTTGACTATATAAAAAAATTTAAAGATATTGGTGTCGAGTTTATGGTGTTGCCAAAGCTTAAGTCTGCTTTGGAGTTAATTCAAATATGTCATAGTTTTCCGAACATTAAATTTATTCTATTAATAGAACATCCTAGGTTACTTTTAGAAGCTCATGATGCTTTTATGAAACATCCAGATTTATTAAATTCGTTAATAGGAATAGGTATGGGTTCTCATGATTTAATGACTTTTTTAAATGCAAAACATACGTCAAAACAATTAGATTATCCAAGAAAAAAAGTTCTATATCTTGCAAAAGCATATGATTTATTAGCGATTGATATAGCTTCTATGAATATTTTTGAAAAGAAAGATTTTGTTGAAGAAGTTAGATACGGTATTGATAACGGTTATGATGGCAAGTTTTTAATTCATCCGAACCAATTATTATGGCTTCAAGAAGACTTAAAAACAAACACATATTTGTTAGAATGGGCTCATAATGTTATAAGTCACTTGCCTGAAAATTATAATGGTGAAAGCATAGCGCCATTTATATTGAATAATGAAGTTATTGAAAAGCCACATGCTTTAAGGGCTTTAGAAATTATAAAGAAACATAACCATGGAAAGTAAATTTGGAAATTATTATGAAGATTTCGTTGTGGGTGAAACCATAAATCATGCTTTAACTAAGACTATTTTTGAGAGTGACAACAATTTTTTTAGTTTATTAACAATGAATCATCATCCCGTACATCTTAATAGTGATTATGCTGAAAAAAAGCAACATGGAAAAATTTTGGTTGTAGGAACTCTAGTGTTTAGTGTTGTGGTTGGTATTACAGTTGCAGATATTAGCGGTAAAGCTATAGCTAATTTAGAATACGAAGCTGTTAAGCACTTACAACCGGTTCATATTAATGACACCTTGTATGTTCGTACAACTATTCTGGATAAATGGGAAACATCAAAGTCAGATCGAGGTATTGTTTATGTAGTAACTATAGCTAAAAATCAGTTAAATCAAGACGTTCTGTCATTTAAAAGAAAAGTGCTTATTTCAAAAAAACATTAATCATGGACGATTTATTATTAAGAAGTTTAATGTTTGTGCCTAGTCATAATGAGAAACTTATGACAAGTGCTGCAAAATCTGATGCAGATGTATTGTTGTTAGATGTAGAAGATTCGGTTCAGCCATGTTCAAATAAACAAGTTGCTAGAGATACAATTATAAAATATATTAACTCAGGTGTTTTTAAATCCAAAAAAATATACCCTCGTGTAAACGATAGAGAAAGTGGTGAACTTTTGAAAGATGTCATGCAATTAAGTATTGAAGGTGTCGACGGGTTTATGTATCCAAAATCTAAACTCGGAGAAGATGTTTATTTTTTTGATAAACTTTTAGAGACTATTGAATATGAAAAGGGGGTACCTGTTGGTACATTTAAAATTATACCTTTAATTGAAACTTCATCAGCTGTAATTAATGTTCAAGAGATATGCTTAGCGTCTCCACGAGTTGTTGCAATAGCGTATGGTTCTGAGGATTTTGTGGCGGATTTAGAAGGTATTCATGATCTAGAACACCAAAGTTTGTTTACACCAAGAGCAATGATTGCCATGGGAGCAAGAGCTTCAGGAGTTATTCCTATTGATACTGTTCATGTTAGAGTGCATGATTTGGAAGATTTAGAGAAAAATTTAAAGTTGTCTAAAACACTAGGTTTTGAAGGGATGTTAGTCCTTAATCCTAAAGAAATTCCTTTAGTACACCAATATTATTCACCTTCAGAACAAGAGATTAAAGATGCTAAAGAAATGCTTATATTGGCAAATAAAGCAGAGGAAGCAGGTGAAGGTGTAGCTATTATTAATGGTAAGTTTATAGGGCCTCCAATGATAAAAGCAGCAAAAAAAATATTATTAAAACAAAATTTGATTGATAGAAAAAAATGAAAAAATTAGTTATACTTGGTGGAAGAGGAATTGGTATGATTGCAGCCTCAGTTGCTCAGGATTTAGGTTATTATGATGTCCTTGGATTTTTAAATGATTTTGTGCCTGTAGGGGAAACGGTTGGTGTTTATAAAAAGCATAAAGTTATAGGTACTACAAAAGATGTTTCAGAATTTTTAAAAGATGAAAATGTCTATTTCTTCATTGGATATATTGGTATGAAAAATGAAAAGGAAGTATTTGAAAAAATATCTAACTTAAATATACCAAGAAATCGATTTGCGACTCTTATTCATCCCTCTGCAGTAATCCCAAGAGGTTATTGTAAAATTGGTTATGGCGTTCTAATTTCTCCTTTAGCACAATTATCGCCTGATACAACAATAGAAGATAATTGTATTTTGCTACCTAATTCGTTTTTAGGTCATGACAGTACAATGAAAAGATTTTCACATATAACAGCTAATTCTGTGGTTGGTGGTAATGTAACTTTAGGAAGAGGAGCGCATGTTGGAACAAATTCTACTATAAGAGAAAATGTAAGTATTGGTGAATTTGCTATTGTAGGTTCTGGTGCTGTAGTTTTAAATGACGTGCCAGACAATTCAATTTTTATAGGTAATCCTGCAAAACTTCTCAAAAAGAAATAGATGTCCAAACCGCTTGTTTCTATATGTTGCCTTACATACAATCATGAAAAGTATATTAGAGTATGTCTTGAAGGATTTTTAATGCAACAAGCTAATTTTGATTTTGAAGTCCTCATTCATGATGATGCTTCAACTGATAAAACAGCTGATATTATTAGAGAGTTCGAAACGAAATATCCTAATATAATTAAACCTATATATCAATCTGAAAATCAATATTCGAAAGGAGTTGGAGTAACTCGTGTCTATAATTTTACACGTGCACAAGGAAAATACATTGCTATGTGTGAAGGTGATGATTATTGGACGGATCCTTTAAAATTACAAAAACAAGTTGATTTTCTTGAAGCAAATAAAGACTTTGGAGTAATTCATACGGATACTCAAGTGTATTACCAGAACTCAGATAAATTTATTAAATCTCTTAATAAATCGAAATACAGCAATTTAGTCAATCATAAAAACCCTGCTGAAGCCTTAATTTTAAGCCGTTACTCAATCTATACATTAACAGTGTTATTTAGAGCGTCTTTAATAGAAAAGGTAGATTTTGACGAATTCAAAAAATTTAAAATGGGAGACTTACCTTTATGGTTAACTTTTGCACAACACACCAATTTTTTCTATTTAGATCAAACCACTGCAGTTTATAGAAAGACTGTCGGTTCGGCTTCAAACCCAGTAGATAAAAGTACTAAATTGGAATTCAAAATATCGTCAAAAGAAGTTCGTTTGTATTTTGCCAAATTATTGCAGCTTAAAACTTCAACCGTAAACGAGATTTCTGATCAATATCATAAAGCTGTACTAAGAAAAAAATTCGAAGATAAAGAGTCTGCTAATGTTTCTAAAGTTTTTTTCTCAATACATAAAAAATCTATAAAAGATGTGATCTTGTTATGGGGTTGTAAAAGCAGAATGTTTAATACCATTGTGAAAAAAGTTTTACCTAGTATGTCATAAAAAGGTATATTGCCCTTTCTGACAGGTTTTAAGATATTATGAATATAAATTCAAAGATCACATTTGTNATGCCATGGCATATTTCTGAACGAGGAGGTGGTGCTGAGGTTCAAGCTAATTTTCTAGCACAAGAACTTGGTAGACGAGGTTATGATGTGTCTTATATATGTCAAACTACAACTAAGGCTAAGATTGATACTGTACATCAGGTAAATAATATTAAAGTTTACTTTTTAAAACCATCCGGGAGGTTTCCATGGCTAGATCAAAACAAATATCTCGTTCCAATTAAAACCATAAAACCTGACTATATTTTACAACGTTTGTCTTCAAACGTAACTTATGTTCTAGGAAAATATAGTTCTAAAAACGCATGTAAATTTATTTGGTTTTGTACTGACGACAGTAGTCCATTTAAAAATTTTCATTTAAGAAAGTTTACTAACTTTTATAGTGTGAAGAATTTAGGCGTTTTTAAGTATTATTTGTTTTTATGTCGCGCACGTATAATGGATTTTTATAGAAACTCTGGGATGACTAATGTGGACTTTTGTTTCAGTCAAAATGATTTTCAAAAGGAAAAATTAAAAGCGCATTTTAATTTAGAATCCTATAGGATGATTTCAGCCCATCCTAAACCAAATGATTCACTTTCTAGTCAAGAGAAATTTAATAAAAAAACCATTTTGTGGTGTGCTAACTTAGGGGAGCATAAACGACCTGAGTTATTTGTTCAATTAGCAGAAGCTTTAGAAGATAGATGGATGGAGTGTATTATGGTTGGAGGTCATGCTGATAGGGCCCGTGTTAATACACTTTTTAAAAATAAACCAAAAAATTTAAAAACTACTGGCCAGTTAGAATTTGAAGAGTCTCTTTTGCATTTTGACTCCGCAACTATATTAGTGAATACGTCTATCTCAGAAGGATTTTCAAATACTTATATACAAGCATGGTTAAGAGGTGTGCCAGTTATTGTGTTTGGTGCAGACCCGAGTATGGTTATTGAAAAGGAGTCTTTGGGTTACAATGTTAAAAACATTGATGAAGCGATTCGTAAAATAGATTATTTATTTTCTAATTTTACAGCCTACAGCGAGATGTCTACTCATGTGAAAACATATGCAGATAATAATCACAGTATAAAAATAATGACAGATAACTTTATTAATAGTATTAATAAGAAATGAAAGAGCCTACTAAGATTTTACACGTTGTTAATCTAAAATCCTTCGGAGGAATTCAGAAGCTAGTTGTAGAATTAGTAGAAGAAATGAATACTAATGCCAATTTTGTATCTCATATACTTTCTACGCAAGGTGCCGATATCCTTAAAAGTTCATTGCCTAATGATATAAAGATAATAGAGTTACCTAAAACCAATCCTTTAAAAAACGTGTTTCGTATTGCCAAGCTTATGAATTCGTATGATGTTATTCATTTTCATGGGCCTTATACTCTTTTTCAAATCGCGGCACTATTTTCTAAAAGTAAAATTGTTTATACCGAACACGGAACTTTGCAGAGTGCAAATATAAATAGTAGTGCAAAGCACCTGATCCAGAAAAAGATTGTGGGTTTAAACTTTATAAAATATAGAGCTAATGCCGTAATTTTTGTTTCTAATTGGTTAAAAAATAATTTAAATNTTAAGAATCCAAATTGTAGTGTGATTTTTAACGGCTTAAAGTATCAAGAACCTAAAATCACAAAGTTAGATGATGTTGTGATCACAATTGCTGCGCGAATAATATCCAAAAAAAGAGTTGATATTGCTATAGAGGTAATGCAGTTATTAAGCACACATAAAAATATTAAATTGCAAATTATTGGAAACGGGCCTGAATTAGAACGCTTAAAAATAAAATCAAATAAACTATTAGATGAATCTGTTTTTTTTCTAGATTANCGATCTGATGCTTATGATTTAATTGCTTCATCAGATTTTTATCTAATGACAACAGATAAAGAGCCTTTTGGTTTAGTGATTTTAGAAGCTATGATGAATGAAACCATAGTTTTAGCTTTAGATGATTCNGGTGGTCCAGTTGAAGTGCTAGGTGAAAAATTTCCNGAGNTGATAGGANCTACAGCAAATGATTTGGCGGAAATGATTTTGAAGCTGTCTTCAAACAATACATTATATAACCAAATAGGAGTAGGATTGAAAAGCGAATATTTTAAAAACTATACAATGAAAGTTATGGCCAATAATTACAAGGAGGTATATTTAAAATCGATAACAGATGATTAGTGATTCAATACCTGCATTTGGCGGCCATGCATCTTCAAGAGAACTTGGTCATGTCGCTAATAACCCAAATCTCGAAACAGTTATTCAAAATGAAAACTTAAAGGTATTCGTTTATGGAGTACCTCAAAAAGTAGATTATTATTTTTTAGATCAGAATAGCTTTCTTTGGAACGGTGGCTTTAAATCTACGCAAAGACCTAATGATTTTGATTATAAAATAATTGACAACAAATTTATATATCTAAAATTTGAAGATGCTAAACTGAATGTTTATACAGACCATTTTTCTAAAATACCTTTATTTTATAGTTGGGATAATGAGACCTTGACTTTTGCGAGTTCTTTAGAACTGTTACTACTATTAAAGCCTAATAAACTTAATAGTTTTGATAATAATGGGTTGTTATTTTACTATAATTTTGGTTTTAGTAATTATCAAAATCATTTAATTGACGATGTGCAATCTGTAGCTGGAGGTCAGCATTTAGAATACAATTTTAAAAGCAACCAATTTAAAATAAATACATACTACAATATCTTTAATATTGAAAAGTATAATAGTAATTCTAATTCGTTAGAAGAGAATGTTAAAGCTATTGATGATGAGCTGCTTAAGGCAACTAAAAGTTCAATTCATAATTTCAATAAAATAGGTATTGCTCTAAGTGGAGGTGTGGATTCTGGCTACCTAGCTCAAAAAATTAATGAGTGTGATCGAAAATTTAATGCTTATACATTAGGTTTTGAAAATGACTATAATGAATTTGAAAGAATTGATTATTTATCAAAAAAATTAGATTTTAAAGCCAATAAAATTATAATAAATTCAAACGATATTATTAATAATTATATGGAAGTCGTTAATAAATCGAGCTTTCCAGTAGGATTTAATAATTCTATTCTTAATATTATTTACAAACAAGCCAATGCAGATGGAATAGATCTAATGTTTGATGGAGATGGTGCCGACCGTTTGTTTTTAGGAATGAATAAGTATTTACAGTTAGAAAAAATACTAGAAATATATGGTACTGCTAAGGGTTTAAAGGTTAAACATCTAGTGGTTCGTTTTTTGAAATACGTCAAGCATCCATCGGCTGCTAAACTAAGATTTTACTTTCAGAAATTTAACGAAGGATATCCATTTTATGGAGAGCGTAAACTTTCAAATAATATAAATTATGTAAAGGAGTTTGAAACTATTCTTAATAGTTTAGCATTGCCTAAAGAGTTAAAGGAAATTGGAGATAGTATTGATAGCTGGCTGTTTTTCTCTTTATTTAGTGTTTATTATACACCTGGTTTCTTTTTTCATACGCCATATGAGTTACAATTAAAACATAACATAACGTCTAATCCTCAATTTTGGTCAGATAAGATGGTGGAATTAGCACTAAGTATTCCTGTAAAACAAAAACTTTACAAGAAAACCACAAAAATGGTGTTAAGAGAAGCTGCAANAACGAAAATTGATGATGGCTATTGGAATTTATCTAAAATTGGTTTGCAAAACTCATATCAATACATCAAGCAAAGCAAAGAAGGTCATGAGTTTATTAATGATAATGTTGAACAAATTAAAAGTTCTGATGAATATGCTTTTCTTAAAGAGGTACAACCTGACCAAGATATTGATGCCGAGCGTTTATTGCCCTACTTCATTTGGAAAAAAACTATGAGGTAAAACATATGGAAAAGAAAAATCAGCTTAAAGTGCTTTGGCTGTCGCCAAATTTAAATCATTACAAATCAAGATTTTTAAATCACCTTGCTTTAGAGGAGGCTATTGATCTTTGTGTGTTTTCAGGTTCTGGGCGTCAGGATATGGGTGATGAAGAATTAAAAGAGGATTGGAGCTTTAAACAAATTAGTATAGAGGTTTCTAAAAAAGATTTTGGAAAATCAAGGCTCGTAAAAAATAAACTTGAAGAGATTTTTAATGAGTTTGATTGGGTGATGATTCCTGCAGAAAAAAAGAATATTCCATTATTTCTGTATGCCTTAAAGTTGCGTCAACGTCATAAAAGTGTTCGTTTGTTTTCTTATAATCATCCCGTTTTAAAATCAGGCAATGGGAAAGTAACAATGCTCGATAAATGGATTACAAAATTCTTTTACAGAAAACTGNATCGCGTNGTTTTTTATACTGAACATAGTTGTAAATGGGCAGTAACCCATAAGTTTATTAATGCAGATAAAGCGTATTGGGCAAACAATACGGTGGATAATGCCGAAATTAAAAAATATTATAACTATCAATTACCACCTAAAGAAGTGACGACTATACTTTTTATAGGTCGATTAATTGCTTCGAAGCGAATTCCCGAGCTATTGAGCTATTACTCAGAAATAAAGAAGGCGTTTTCAAACATGACTTTAGAGATTATTGGTGATGGTCCAGAAAGCGAACACATTAAAACTGCTATCGCNTCAGATTCAAGTATTGTTTGGCACGGAACACTNATAGATGAACAGGAAATTGCTCCAATTATGAAAAAAGCTTCATTAGTTTTTATTCCAGGTCATTCAGGCTTGTCTGTAAATCATGCATTTTCATATGGAAGACCATACATAACCTTACAAGGTCCTAGTCATGCTCCAGAATTAGAATATCTTGATAAAGGAGAAAACGGTTATGTGCTTGATGACAATTTTGAATCCAATATTAAAACCATTAA
>JGI24723J26617_10002937_pt1 | contig 12826 bp, 13 predicted proteins | sample Cruoilmetagenom6_FD_26617 | JGI IMG/M metagenome (IMG submission 26617) | reverse complement strand
TTTTTTTTGCGCAGCATTAGGCGATATTAAATTCAGAAGTAAAAAATAAACATTGAAAACCTTATAGCACCTGCCAAAAACATCCAAAAAGGACATTTTCTTTGCGCTCGTTTCCTAAACAGCATTACCTGTTCTAGGTTCAATGGGTATGATCTCAGCCACTTATTGGCACCCCTTTATTGAGAACGCGGCAAAGATATAACGGATTTTAGAATTACGAATGAGGAAATTTGATTTTTTTTTGACACAAAAACGTCGGGTAAGATAGTGNAAACGTAAAGCTTTGAAACTCTAATATTTTAGTGAAAANAANTGAGCGTTTACTCAAGTGTTGGAGGCTTCCGATTTGCTTTTTTATCAGCATGGATACGCTTATTTTTTAAGCGTTTCTTTTTAACTCCTCTAGGAATTCTTGTTGGAATACGTATTTTCTCTTCTTTTAAACCTTNTTCAATCAATTCTATAAAGCGTTGTGTGACTAAAGCTTTGTTTCTAAATTGACTTCGACTTTCGTCACAGGNTAGAATTAAAACACCATCTTTGGTTAAGCGATTATTGAAAAATTCGAAAAGCTTTTGTTTTTCTTCGTCATTAAAAACGGATGAGTTTTCAAGATCAAAGTATAATTCAGCTTTTGAAGATACCTTATTTACATGTTGTCCTCCGCTTCCCGAGCTTCGAACGTATTTATAGGTTAATTCAGATTTAAGTAAGGTTACATCCACTATTCTTTAATTTGATGTGGTGATTTTAATAAATCGTTTACTGTTTTTACTGGGTTAAAAGTAATAATAGGAACTTCAACAAAAATAGTATTCCAATGTGCCATACTTCCATTCCAAAGTCCAGGTAATTCTAAGGCTTTTAAGTCCTTACCGTTTTTAGTTTTTTGAGTTATAAAAGCGGCATTGTGATCGACATAATTTTCTAAATTAAACTTTTCACCTTTATAGTTTTTTACGCCACANACTAAATCTACAGGATTAAAATGCGTAGCGTTTTTAAGAATTTCTTCTTGTTTTGGNTCTTTTAAATTGATTTGTGCCGACTCTACTATTTGAAGTGATTGGTTAGATTTATGATCTTTTACCCAGAAAGGACCACCTCCAGGCTCTCCTTCATTTTTTACCATACCACAAATTCGGATCGGACGGTTTAGTTTTTCATGTAAGTATTCAATTTTATAATAATCAGTATATTTTCTATACTCATCAGATATTTTAATACTTAATTCTTCCGTTATAAAATGTTCAATGGCTGCTAAATTATCTTCCGTAATGTTTTCAGAATCTAAATCGTGTAAATATTCAAATGCTTTAGATTGCAATTTTAAAAGAATTCCCGCGAGTATTTTTTTATAGGTAGCAACCTCTTCTTTGTATTTATAAACAACAACATTATCTATGTTTTTGACAAAAATAATATCAGCATCGAGTGCATTTAGATTTTTTAATAAGGCTCCATGTCCAGAGGGTCTAAATAATATTGAGCCATCTTTGTTTCGAAAAGGTTTGTTGTTTAAAGTTACTGCAATTGTATCTGTTGATTTTTGTTGATATGAAAAAGAAATATCAAATTTAACACCTGTGTTTTGTTCAATATCTTGTTGGATTTTTTTAAATTCTTTTTTGAATTTGTTTTGATGATCTTCTGAAATGGTAAAATGCAACTTAGCTAAGCCGTTACTTGATGCATACAAAGCAGCTTCGTATAAATGTTCTTCAAAAGCTGTAGATATATGATTTTTTTTATACTGATGAAAAGGTAATAAGCCTTTAGGTTGATTTCCAAAATTTAATTGATCTTGATCCAGCATGGCCTTTGCAAATTGCCATACTTTTTCTGTATTAGGCAAGGTTTTAAAATCTATGTTTTTAGATTTCAACAGTTTTAAAACTTGATTATAAAACGGAAATTTTTCCATTCCAACCATAAAAAGAGATAATTCTCTAAGGTTATTTCTATTGATGTAAGAATTGAGCGATTGCTCATTGGAATTATATTGGTTAACAAATTGAAATAGAAATTTAAACATTCTAGTTGCTGCTCCAGATGCTGGAACAAATTTTAATAACGATTTGTTGTCTTTTTCTTTTTCAAATAAGGAAATATATTCTTCAATTAAAGTATCGTTTAATACCGTAATNCCATTGTTAATAGTCGCNGCCTTTGAAATGTTTGTATACGGAATTCCNGTTTCGAAAATTTGAATCTGTTTTTTTACAACATCTAAGTTTAAATCTTTAGATTCAATTTGTTTTATGTCTTTTTTGGTAAACTTCATAATTTGTTCAATAGTAGGTTGTCAATATGTTGTATTGCANTTTTAAGACGTTTCTCTTTACTTCCTTTTAATAAAATATAAGGTTTATTATGNGTTTTTAGAGTTGTTTCAAAAGCATTAAACATACGTTCGCGTTCATTGGGTTTGTCTCTTAGGTCATCAGCTTCCCACGGNGTGTCAATATAGGTTAAAAAGTAAATATCGTAAGAGTTTTTTAGAGCATGTGCTTCTAAAATCGGGTCACATGTTCCTGAGTAATAAACTTCGCTATAAACTTTAGTTTCAAGTAAATCGGTGTCGCAAATTAAAACAGAATCTGTTTTTTTAGCTAATTTGTTTTCGAGATTCATCTGGCCAATTGCAATGGGCAGTAAATCTTTAGGTTCACATGTTTTGCGTTCGTTATTCCATTTATCTTGTAAATATTCACGAGCATATTCTGGCACCCAAACGGAGTTATAGTGTCTGGCGAGTTGTTGAGATAATGTTGTTTTACCTGTAGACTCTGGGCCAAATAATACTACTTTTATGCAGTTGCTAGCTTGTTGTTTAAGCTTTTTTTCCATGCTAAATAACCAAATATTGCTATAACTGTAAATCCTAAATATTGAAAACTTGTGAATGTGAATCCTTTATACAAATATAAAGGTACAGAAATCACATCGCCAATAATCCAGAAGATCCAATTTTCTATTTTTTTCCTTGCCATTAACCACATGCCTACAAAAAATATAGCTGTTGTTATGGTATCTACATAAGCTACCCAGCCATTCCATTTGTCAAAGCTTTTATATACAATGAATACAAACACTAAGGTTGCTANGAATATGGCAAGGCTTAGTATTTTTTCTTTATTAGTGGTTTTTGATATTTGAGTAACNTGTGTGGCATCTACTTTACGTGTCCATATATACCAACCATAAACACTCATACAGAAGTANTAAGCGTTGATCATCATATCTCCAAGGAGTTCCCATTTTAGTAGTAGGTAAACAAAAATCAGCGTGCTTATCATTCCTGTTGGGAAAACAAGAAGTTTATTCTGTTTGGAATACCAAACCGATAAAAACCCAAAAATAACGGCTACAATTTCTAAAACAATATCAGTGGTTTCGTAATCAGAATATTGCGAAAAAAGAAAATCAAAAATGTGGTTCATAGTCGCTTCGGTCTGTTTTTACAATTTTCATTTGTAACACGGCAATATCAATTTCTGAAAAAGAACGTTTTATTTCTTGAGTTAAAAACGGCATTAATGTATCGTAATCACCATAAATTTGAGTGCTCAAAGGGTTTTCTAAAACCGTGAATTCTGAAGCTCGTAAGTGTTTTATAAAATCAATAATATGAGGTTCGTAATCGTCTTTTAATGGTGATAATTGTAATTCGATGGATATCTTCATTGTCCTTGTCTTAACTATTTATTAGTTGTGTATTTGCTNTTTTTTCAATTTATCAAAAAAGGCTTCGTTATCTTCAAAAGCAGTTCCAATTACGACGATATCTGCTCCTGATTTGTAGGCAGCTTCTATTTCTGTTTTGGTTCTTATACCTCCACCAACGATTANAGGGATGTTTAATTGTTGTTTAACTTCGGAAATAATATGAGGCTCAATAGCATGTGTTGCTCCACTACCAGCTTCGAGATAGATAAGTTTCAGGCCTAATAATTCTCCTGCTTTTGCGGTATCTTTTATGGTTTGAAGGTCTTTTCGTTGTATGGGTTTTGTTTCACTTACACGTTGTACGGCCGTTTCTTTTCCATTTTCAATAAGCAAATAACCTGTTGGNATAATTTCAAGATTGGTCTTGGCCAGTTTTGAAACAGCTTCTACTTGTTTTCCTATTAAATAATCAGGATTTCGACCAGAAATTAAGGATAAAAATAAGATTCCATCGGCTTTGTCTGTTATTTGAATGACGTCACCGGGAAATAAAACTACTGGTAGATTGGTGTATTTTTTTACCTCAATAACTAAGGAGTCTGTTAAGCCTTCATCAACTTCACTTCCTCCAATAAAAATATGAGTTGCTATCGATTGGTTTACTTTAGAGATAAAACGAGAAGCATCATTAAGATTCATCTTATCAGGATCAATCAAAACGGCTAACAATTTTTCATCTTTAGCTTTTGAAGCGGTTATATTTTTATAAATACTATTCATTAAGGAATGACATAAGCACAAGTAAAACCTTCAAATTCTAAAAACGCTGTATGGTATCTATATTTTTTGTTTTTATAATCTATCCACGCTACTGTACAACCATCCTCTAGCATAAACGGGATGACTAAAAAATGTTCTTTAAATAACATGCCAGGAGTAGCAAAAAGTTTGTAAAGGGATTCTTTTATTCCCCAAATGACGGTAAGTCTATTAATATAATCTTCGTCCGTAGGTTTTACATAATTAGATTCATAATCGACAAACTTATGTGCAATAATTCCTATCTTTTCACGCTGTTTTTCAATATCAATACCAACNTCAGCATCACTTATAATGACTCCAGAAAATGTAAANGAATGTGTTATAGAAATGTGTTTACCATCNTTAAGATGCGGTTTTCCGTTTTCGTCATAATATAAATCCTGATCTGTGTATCCAAACTCGTGCAATAAATGTCTAACACTTAAAAAACCACGTTGATGTAACTCACTTTTCATGCTTAATACACGTTGTAAACTTTGTGGTTTTAAATCTAAGGGTTGAAATAATGCGTCGTAAGATTCTTCAATCTTCCAGATTTTAACAGTAGTTTGTGAATTTACACTAATGGATTTGTATAGTGGCATTTAGAATTATGAATGTTATTGATTATCTTTGCATCGCCTAAGGCGGATTAAGCGTTTTTTAGATAAGCGAATTTAACTATTTAAGTGTTAACCCCAAAGGTGTTTCAAAATATATAAACAAAGAAAATAATATGAGTACAAAAACAGTTGCTTACGTACCTAATAAGGTAAAGGATATGTCGCTTGCGGCTTGGGGAAGAAAAGAAATTGAATTGGCTGAAGCAGAAATGCCAGGCTTAATGAGTTTACGTGAAGAATATAAAAATGAGCAACCTTTAAAAGGAGCACGAATTGCTGGTTGTCTACATATGACAATTCAAACGGCAGTTTTAATAGAAACGTTACAAGCTCTTGGTGCTGAAGTAACTTGGAGTTCTTGTAATATTTTCTCTACGCAAGATCAAGCTGCTGCTGCAATTGCTGCTGCAGGAACTGCGGTTTATGCATGGAAAGGATTAACAGAAGAAGAATTTGATTGGTGTATTGAGCAAACATTATTCTTTGGTGAAGATCGTAAACCATTAAANATGATTTTAGATGATGGTGGTGATTTAACCAANATGGTTTTAGATAAATANCCAGAGTTATCTGCNGGAATTAAAGGTTTATCTGAAGAAACGACAACGGGAGTNCACAGACTTTACGAGCGTGTTAAAAATGGTACATTAACAATGCCAGCAATTAACGTAAACGATTCTGTAACAAAATCTAAGTTTGATAATAAATATGGTTGTAAGGAATCTGCAGTAGATGCTATTCGTCGTGCAACAGATATTATGTTAGCTGGTAAACGTGTTACTGTTTGTGGTTATGGTGATGTTGGTAAAGGTACAGCGGCTTCTTTTAAAGGTGCTGGTTCTATTGTAACTGTTACTGAAATTGATCCTATTTGTGCTTTACAAGCTGCTATGGATGGTTTTGAAGTAAAGAAATTAGAAACTGTTGTTGCTAATTCAGATATCATTATTACAACTACTGGAAATAAAGATATTGTACGTGCAGAGCATTTTGAAGCCATGAAAGACAAAACTATTGTTTGTAACATTGGTCATTTTGATAACGAAATTCAAATGGATTGGTTAAATAAAAACCATGGACAAACTAAAGATACGATTAAGCCACAAGTAGATAAGTATAACATTAATGGGAAAGACATTATCATTCTTGCAGAAGGTCGTTTAGTAAACTTAGGTTGTGCAACTGGTCACCCAAGTTTTGTAATGAGTAATTCATTTACAAACCAAACTTTAGCGCAAATTGAACTTTGGAAAAACAGCGATAAATACGATAATGACGTATACATGTTACCAAAGCATTTAGATGAAAAAGTGGCTAAATTACATTTAGAAAAAATAGGTGTTGAGTTAACGGAGTTAAAAGACTACCAAGCAGAATACATTGGTGTNACAGTTGAAGGTCCTTATAAGCCTGAGCATTACAGATACTAATAAATACCTGCGCAAGCAGAAATCTTATAATNAAAAAATCCCAAGCATTAGTGTTTGGGATTTTTTTATTATAGTTACCTTTCAATAAAAAATTAAAATGAGTTCAGTTAACAGTACCGTTTTGCAAAAGAAATTAGATGTTTTAGAAGGTTTAATTCCTAAAAGTAAAGCTATAAACACAAGTATTTCAAAAGCGAATGTGGCATGGCATATAGATCATAGTTTAAAAGTGATTAATGCTGTTGTGAAAAATATGCAGGATTCAGATCCANCCTTGTATAAGGATAATTTTAGTTTGGTAGGTAAATTGCTATTGAAATTTAGATTCTTTCCAAGAGGAAAAGCAAAAGCNCCAAAATATGTGACACCGCCTGAAGTCATTTTAGAAGCTGATATTATATTACAATTAGCAGAAGCGAGAGCGCAGATAAAAACAATATCAAGTTTAGACAACAATGCTTATTTTAAACACCCTTTGTTTGGCAATGTAAATAAATCAAGAGTTGTACAATTCTTAGATGCGCACACCAATCATCATTTAAAAATTATAAAGAGTATAATGAAGTAACTCTATTACGCATCTGAAAGCAAAAAAGCCCTCGCGAGTTCTAAAAACTTGTGAGGACTTTTTTTATACATTGGCTACTGCCAACTGAAGACTAAAATACTGCTTACTTCTTTTTACGCTTTCTTTTCTTCTTTTTCTTAGAGTTATCGGTTTTAGGATGCACCAATTTCATCTCATCAATCAGATGTTTTGCTCCAGCATATTTATCAACAATAAAAAGCACATAACGTAAATCTACCATAATGTTTCGGCAAATTTCCGGATCGTAATTCATGTCACTCATGGTCCCTTCCCAAACTCTGTCGAAGTTTAAGCCTACTAAATTCCCATGAGCATCAATCGCAGGACTTCCTGAGTTTCCACCAGTTGTGTGATTCGTTCCTAAAAAGCAAACAGGTACTTTTCCGTTTTTATCAGCATATTGTCCATAATCTTTGGCTTCGTATAGTTCAATTAATTTTTGAGGTACATCAAATTCGTAATCATCTGGAATGTATTTTTCAATGACACCATCTAAATAGCTTACAGGATTGTAATACACAGCATCTCTTGGTGAGTAGCCTCTTACTTGGCCGTAAGTGACACGAAGTGTACTATTTGCATCTGGAAAATAACGCTCGTTAGGTAACGCTTCCATAAGTGCTGTCATATATTGTGTTTGCAATGCTGTTATAGGAGCATTTTTTTGTTGGTATTCAGCATCAATAGTATTGAAAAATTCTTCGATTATTGGTTTTGCNTANGCATAAGCAGCATCGTTATTTANATTTTTAATTACAGTCTCTGTATCNCCTTCAAGTAATTGTAAAGCCGATTCTAAGTTGGTAAATGCTGTTTTATCGTAAATTGAGGCATCTACAGATTTTCCGTATAAAGGCATTACATTTTGATACACACCTTTGTCTAAATTAACATCGTAATTCTTATGAATGCTTTCTAACTGACCTGTTAAAACGGTTTTTCCTCTTTCAAGATTTTCAGGATTGGCAATTAAGGCTTGCTCAACCTGGTAAGCTCTAAAGGTCATTTGCATAAGCTCATTAGTTACTAAAAAGACTTCAATAAAGTTTCTGCGTTTAATATTAATTGGGGCAAAATCTTTATAAAGTTTATCAAATTCAGGAAGAATATTTCCGTATTTGTCTTCAAGTCCTTTTTCTTTTAAAGCTTTAGTGAATGTTGCTTCAAATTCGCGACGTTTTTCAACAGCATTACTTCTTTTAATACCTAAGTTTTCTCCAATCCATTTTTTCCATGCGTTAGCAATTCTCGCTTGTTTAGAGGCATATTTAATTCTAACGGCATCGCTTTCTTTCATTTTTTGATCAATGACTTTTAAAGCTGCTTCACGAATTGCAATGTTCGTAGGGTTGTAATCTTTTGTGATATGTTCTATGGCAACAGCTGGTAAATACTCACTTGTGGTTCCAGGGAAACCAAACACCATAGTAAAATCGCCTTCTTCAACACCATCTAAAGAGATAGGAAGAAAATGTTTTGGCTTGTATGGTTTGTTGTCTTTGCTGTATTTTGCCGGACGATTATTAGCATCGGCGTAAATTCTGAACAAAGAAAAATCTCCAGTATGTCTTGGGAATACCCAGTTGTCGGTGTCACTTCCAAACTTACCAATACTACTTGGCGGAGCACCAACCAAACGAATATCATCAAAACGTTCTGTAACAAAAAGGAAATATTGATTTCCTTCGTAAAAGGCTTTTGTTTTTACATCTTGCCACGATTCTCTTGGCCATGTTTTCATGGCTGCATTACTGTTTTTAGAAATTAGAGATTGCTTTTCTGTTTCAGTCATGGTATCGGTAATACCTTTTAAAACCACTTCTGATACATCGTGTATACTCACAATAAATTCAATAAATAAACCATTATTTGGTAATTCTTCTTCCAAATTCATGGCCCAAAATCCATCTTTTAAATAATCGTTTTCTAATGATGAATGGGATTGAATTTGACCATAACCACAATGGTGATTGGTAAGTACTAAACCTTGGTCAGAAATCACTTCACTAGTACAACCACCATTAAAATGACCAATGGCATCTTTTAAGCTAGAATTGTTAACATCGTAAATATCTTGAGCGGTTAATTTACTGCCCAAATTTTGCATTTCGTCTTCATTCATACCTTCTAAAAGTGAAGGAATCCACATACCGCCTTGTTGGGCAGAAGCTTGAAAAACAACGAAAAGAAAAAGAATTTTTAATAAGCGCATGATTAATATTTTATTAGTTTTTGTAAAGATAGAAAAGCTTGTTTTATATCTTTAATGTTTTTGTATATAAAGACTACTTTTTATGAAACGAACATGTGAAAAGTTTCAATATCCTAGCAAATGATTTTAACTACCAGCATGTGACTCTTAAAAGATAATACATATAAACACATGAATTTCAATTCAAAATTACCCAATGTTGGTACAACCATTTTTACTGTAATGAGTGCTTTGGCAAAAGAATATCATGCTCTAAACTTATCACAAGGGTTTCCTAATTATCCAAGTTTTCAAAAATTGAATGATTTTGTTACCAATGCGATGAATAATGGTTATAACCAGTATGCACCAATGGCAGGCAATTTAGAGCTGCTTATGGCTATTGCTCATAAATATGAATTATTGTATAACAGCTCTTACCATCCTGAAAAAGAAATTACAGTTACAGCCGGAGCAACCCAAGCCATTTATACAATCATTTCTGCTTTTGTGAGGCCAAATGATGAGGTAATTATATTTAAGCCCGCCTACGATTGCTATGAGCCTGCTGTTGAAATTAATGGTGGACAAACGATTCCGATTCAATTATCTGCACCTAATTATAAGGTGAATTGGGAAGAGNTGGCTTCAAAAATTTCGTCTCAGACAAAAATGATTATTATTAATTCGCCACACAATCCAAGTGGAACGATATGGTCTAAAGAGGATATGCTGCAACTTCAAAAATTAACTAANAACACTAATATTATTGTATTAAGTGATGAAGTTTACGAACATATTGTTTTTGATGATGCACAACATCANAGTGCTTGTCTGTTTGAAGATTTAAAGCAACGCAGTTTTATAACGGCTTCTTTTGGAAAGACATTTCATAACACAGGATGGAAAATTGGCTATTGTTGTGCGCCAGAAATATTAATGTCTGAGTTTAGAAAAGTCCATCAGTTTAATGTGTTTTCTGTACATCATCCATCTCAAAAAGGGATTTCAGATTATATGCAAGACTCCAAAACATACCTTGGGTTAAATGCTTTTTTTCAGCAGAAGCGNGATTTGTTTTTGAATTTAATTTCAGAATCTAGATTTAAGTTTCAACCATCACAAGGGACTTATTTTCAGGTATTAGATTATTCTAANATTACAGATGATTATGATGTAGATTTTGCAAAACGCTTAACTAGAGANTTTAAGATTGCAGCCATTCCATTATCCGTTTTTAATGATAATGGTAAGGATGATAAGGTATTGCGATTTTGTTTTGCCAAAACAGATGATACTTTAATCAGGGCTTCTGAAATTTTATGTAAAATTTAAGTTACTTTTTATAGATTTCTGTGTCTTAACTATGAACATAAAATTTATATCATGAAATATTATATGATCTTATTATTCTTAGGTTTATCGCTTTCTACTTTTGCACAAGAAGTAATTAAAGATGGAAAAACGTATGAAGTAAAAAATGAGAAAATCTATTTAGGAGGACAAGATGTTACTGAAAGCTTAACTTTAGAAGAAAAAACATTGATTTTTAAAGAAGCGGCTGTAATTACNGAAAANCTTAAAGTAGAAGCCGCGGCAAAAGCTAAAGAGGTTGAAGNAAAGGCAAAATTAGAGGCAGAAACAGCAAAGGCCGAAGCAGTGAAATCTGAAAAAGCAGCTGCNAAGCTTAAGAAAGAAGAAGAGAAGGCATTAAAGAAAAAAGAAGANGTAGCCGAAAAATTAGAAAAAGAGAATAAAAAAGCAGAGAAAGCTCAAAAAAAAGCAGAAAAAGCACAGAAAAAGGCTGAAAAGGAAATAAAGAAAAAAGAAAAGCTTCAAAAGAATTTTCAAAAAGCAGAAAGCAATCTTGAAAAATCGCAAAAGAAATACGAAAAGCTAAAAAGAAAAGGTAAGCTATCGCCTCAAGACGAAATCAAGTGGCTTGATAAATTGGATAAGCTAACTAATAAAGTAGCTAAGGCAAAAAGTAAATTATAGAAGTCAGCTTTATTAATTTATTAAAGCAATCTAAAACGTAGATAGATTATTGTATCTACTTTTTAGGTTGCTTTTTTTATGCTTTTTTTTGAATTCAAATTTGTAATTTTAAGCTATGAATTCAGAATTGAAAGTTGCGATTGTTCAAACGGCATTAGTTTGGGAAAATCCAGAGGAAAATAGGAGGTTACTAAGTCATAAGATAGCTGCTATTTCAGCAGATGTTGATCTTGTAGTATTACCAGAAATGTTTACCTCTGGTTTTACAATGAATCCTGCTGAGGTTGCCGAGACTATGGAAGGAAACACCATAGTTTGGCTAAAAAAACAAGCCAAGGTAAAACAAGCTGTAATTATGGGAAGTCTTGTGATTTCTGAAAATGGTAAGTTTTATAACCGTATGGTTTGTGTAGAGCCATCTGGCACAATTACCACATACAACAAGCGTCACACCTTTACTTTAGCNGGAGAACATAAGGTTTATACTGCAGGAACAGANAAGGTAACTTTTAGCTATAAAGGTTGGAAAATTTGTCCGCTAGTTTGTTATGATTTGCGATTTCCTGTTTGGGCAAGAAATGTTGAAGATTACGATCTAATAATTTATGTTGCCAATTGGCCAAAAATTAGAATAGGCGCATGGGATGCTTTGTTAAAAGCAAGAGCAATCGAGAACATGGCTTATTGTATTGGAGTGAATAGAGTAGGACTAGACGGAAATAATTTTGAATATTCTGGACACTCTGCAGCTTACGATGTTTTAGGAAATAGGCTGGATACTATTTTAGAAAACCAAGATGTTGTTGAAATGGTCTCTTTAGATAAAGCGGCTATTAAAAAATACCGAGAAAAATTAAATTTCTTAAACGATAGAGATAATTTTACTCTTGAAATTTAAAATCAATAACAAAATCAAAGTTAGAACGGACAGGATCTATGGGTTCTGAATAACTAACCCGTTCTGGTTGAATACCTAATAAGAAGTTTCCTGTATCGTATTTGCCATTGCCATTGGTGTCAAAAACAATACGTAANGCATATTGGTTTGGTGCTAAATTTGTNAAATCTACAGCAGGAGCGTCAGTAGTGTATTGTTCATACATNACTTCACCTTTATTGTCTACNAATTGAACAATTAAAGGGAATTCAGCATTTTTTAAGTTCACTCTTATGTTTCCGTATTCAGATTTCATCTTTGTTTTTACGGAATAATTTAGCGTGTCTTTATTNGTGTTATCGTAAAANTCAGTAAAAGTACCAGGCAACATGGTAAAGTCGTATTTTTGTCCTTCTTGTTTATTAATAGCAAATAAATAGGTATTAAAAATGGAGTCGTACTTCACTTTATAAGGTACAGAAAGCGAATCGTTAGTTGTTAATTTAATTTTTGTGGTATCAATTTGAGTTAATGGAATGTTTGCTTCAATAGCAAAATCATCGTCATAATTTATAGTTCCTTTAGTTAAGGCTGTTATTTTTAAAGAATCTGCCTTTATAGTTCTAAAACGATGTTTAAAAGTGTCTA
>JGI24723J26617_10002936_pt1 | contig 12831 bp, 13 predicted proteins | sample Cruoilmetagenom6_FD_26617 | JGI IMG/M metagenome (IMG submission 26617) | reverse complement strand
CCCGATTGCGCGTGGGTTGATGTCGATCGCCGAGCACGAGAAGAATGAGACACTCCGGGACATGGTGACGGATATCGCGACGATGATTGAATCGGGCGAGAAGGTGACCGGGGCGTTTGCCAAGTACAAGCATGTGTTCGGGGATGTGTATATCGATACGCTGCGTTCGGCGGAGAACACCGGGCAGATTGGTCCGGTGACGACGCACCTGGCGGACATGCTGGATCGGAACATCGAGACTCGCCAGCAGATTAAGCGGGCGCTGAGCTACCCGATTATTGTGGTGTGCTTTGTGGCGCTGGCGGTGAGTGTGATTGTGATCTTTGTGGTGCCCAAGTTTGCGACGATCTTTGAGTCCAATGGGGTCGAGCTGCCGATCACGACGCGGATTATCCGTGCGATGGGCGGGTCGATGACGGCCCATTGGTGGATTTATCTGGGCGTGGCGTTGGTGCTGACTCTGGCTCTGCGCCGTGCTTGGAAGCACCCCAAGGGGCGGTATCGGCTTGAGGTGTTGATCCACAAGCTGCCTTACATTGGGTCGATGTTTACCTCGGTGACGACGGCTCGGTTTAGCCGGGTGATGAGCATCGGGCTTGAGTCGGGTGTTGAGGTGATCGATGCGATGGAGATCGCGGGGAGCGCGACGGGGCGTCCGGTGTTTCAGGCCGAGTGTGTGCGGATGTGCGATCAGATGCGGAGCGGTGAGTCGCTCGGCGATGTGATCAACAAGGCGCACGGGCTGCCGAGCTTTGCCAGGCGGCTCTTTGGGTCGGGCAAGGACTCGAAGGAGGTCGCCCGGGCGGGTTCGATTATCGCTCGGCATTACGATCGTCAGTCGGACTATCTGGCGAAGAATATTAACACGATTATTGAGCCGATGATCACGATCGCGATGGCGGGGATTGTCCTGCTCGTGGCGTTGTCGGTGTTCTTGCCGATGTGGCAGATGATCAGTATCAACAAGTGATGAGGGGAACGGGCATGAGCAGCGTACAGAAAACAACAGGCGCGAGTCGGCGAGCGTTCACGATGATCGAGGTGCTGATCGTGATCGTTATCCTCGGGATCTTGGCGGCGGTGGCGATCCCCAAGTTTGCTTCGGCGAGCGATGATGCGCGTGCTTCGGCGGTCCAGAGCACGGTGGCGGGGGTGCGGTCTTCGATCGCGACCTATCGCACGAGTGCGGTGATCCGNGGGGACGATCCGTATCCGACGATCGAGGAGCTGCGTGANGGGTCGGTGACCAAGTTTGAGGTGCCGATGAATCCGTTTACGAATGTGGGTGCGATCCAGAGCGTGAGCTTCGCGCAGGCATCTGCTCGGGCGGTATCGAACCCGACGCTCGCTGGTTGGAACTACTTCGTGGATAATGACGCGACGCCGCCGGTGGCGATTTTCTATGCCAATACGGACGCGGCGACCACGACACCTGACGGGGCCGGCTCGGTCCTTTCGGCGAATGAGTTTTAAGCGATGAATCAAGCGGTATGTTCAACTCGACGGTTTTCGGCTCGGCGATGCTCGGCTCGGCGTGGTTTCACGATGGTGGAGCTGGTTGTCGTTGTCGTCATTATGGGGATTGTGTCGGCGTCGGTGATCCCGGCGATGAGCAATGTCCGCACGATGCGCGAGGGGGCGGCGCGCGATGATCTTGTTCGGATGTTCGAGGTGGCCAAGGGGCTTGCGGTGGCGTCGGGGATGCCCCATGGGCTTGCGATTGATCTGGAGCGTTCAACCATCACGGTCGTGCTGATCAACGATTTGGGCGCCGTGGAAACGGAGATTGATCCGTTGACGGGGCGTGCTCGGTCGATTGATCTGGGTGTTGTGTATCCGGGCGTGGAGTTGGTCTCGTTTCGCAACGGCGACGGCGTGGGCGGGACAAGCACGGTCTGGTTTGACTTTGAAGCGAGCCCGCATATGCGATCGCAGGCGGGTGTGTTCGAGGAGCTCAACACGCTCGAGGCGATCGTGGGCTTTGGCTCGGGTGAGCAGGTGGTGGTGCATCCTTACTCGGGGATGGTTGGGGGGATCGAATGAGTTGTGCTCGAGTGTCTATCCATCCTGCGAAGCAGATTGCTCGGCGGGCATTCACGCTCATCGAGGTGGTGATCGCGGTGATCGTTTTGGCGATCGCGGTGCCGCCGACCCTCAACATGATGGATTCGGCGGCTTCTGGGCGGGTTGATGCGATCAATACAACGCGGGCGACTTTTTTGAGCACGGCGGTGCTCGAATCGGTGATGGCGGACATGACCAGCCGGGATGAGCTGCTCGGGTTTGCGGCGTTGGCCGACGAGGATGCCTACCTCAATACTGAGACGACGGGGCTCTATGCCCGTTTGGTCAATGTGACCCGGGCGTATACCGATGTGGGGCTGAGCTACACGGTCAGCGTCGGTGAGCTGGTTGGTTCTGACGGCGAGGTCTCTGAGGACGAAGAAGACAATGTGTTTCGGGTGGTGACGGTGCGGGTGGCGTATGTGTCGGCGAGCAGCGACTCGTTTGATATGCCGGTGTCGGTGATGGTCTCGGAGATGTGATGCGGAGAAGTAATGCTATAGATCGGGCAGGATTTACACTACTGGAGCTGCTTGCTGCGGTGGTGGTGATGTCGATTATCAGTGTGACGCTGATGCCGGTGATTGCTTCGGCTTCGGATTCGTATGTCGTGGCTCGCCAGGTGCGCAGCTCGACCGAGCGGGCGGCCTTTGCGCTCGATCGGGTGACGCGGGTGATTCGTCAGGCGCCGATCGGTGAGGACGAAACGGGTGTTGGGATTCTGAGCTCGACGGCGAACTCGGTGGAGTTTACGGATGGCTCAGGTTTTCAGCTCATCGGGACCACGCTGGAGATGCTCGTGCCTGGTGAGGTAGCAGTGCCGCTGTGTGTTGAGGTGGATTCTTTCGAGATCCGGTACATCGGGGACGATGGATTGACTGATGTTCGGCTGACACCGGGCTTTACGCATCGGTTTGAGATCGAGATCGAGACGCAGGGCGTGGTGATGAGTGTGCTGGCTCACCCGCGGGTGTGGATCGGGCAGGAGGAGCCGTCATGAACGCGAAGCAGATCAAACAGAACGGATCAGCCTATGGATCAGCTCATGGATCAAGAAATGATCGTCGTGGGACGGTGCTGGTGGTGATTGTGGTGGTGATGGCGATGCTCGCATTGGTGGTTGCGGGGGCGGTTCGCCCGGTGCGTGAGGAGGCAGATCTTGCGACGATGCGTGTGGAGACTGCTCGGGCGTTCTATGGGGCAGAGAGCGGTGGGGTGATCTTGATGAATGCGATTATTGGTCGGGCCCAGATGCCGATCGAGGGCGATGAGATCGTGCTGGGGGTGCAGCGGATCGGGTTTATGCAGGTGCCGGGCGAGGATGGCGTGGCGATCGTGGAGGGCACGAGCGGGGATGCTCGTCGGCGGGTGGAGTTTACGGTGCGATAAGAATTAGGGAGCATGGTCTGGGGATCAGGTTTGACCCTGATTCGAGGGGTGTGCTGGGTGGATTGGTGTGAGAAGCGTGATTGTGACGGAGTTTGTGCTGAAATTGGACGATCTAGGTGGTCTCTACGAGACTCTATTCCTTGGGGATACGCATGAAGAATACGAAGAATCAGTTTGTGATTAGCCTGTCGTCGGACATGCTTTGCGCGGCGCGCGTGAGCAAGGGGCGGGTGATCCAATCGGAACGCCTGGACCTTGATCCCGATATGTGGGCCAATGCGTGGAGTGATGGGCTGTTGCGGTTTGACCAGCCGTTGCGTCAGCTGCTCTCGCGGTTTTCATCGCGGTTGATCAACAACGCGGTGGTGATGTATCAGTCATCGAGCGTGACCCAGCAGGTGCACGCGTTTGATCTTGATACGGCATCGGCCCGGGCGGCGGGGATCGCGAAGATCCGCGAGAGTATCGGGTTCCGCGATTCTGTGCAGACGCACATGCTCTCTGAGTGTGGTTCGCGATCGAAGACCTCGATGGCGTTGGTGTACAGCGAGCGTGAGGATCAGCTCCGGTCGCTGTATGCGTGGCTCAACCGTTGCAATGTGTCGGTCAAGGCCTTGATCCCCACGAGTGTCTCGGTGATGAGCACGGCTTCTCGGATCGCGTTGAAGGCTGAGCCGGATACGGCGGTTGTGTATATTGGTTCGGATGTGTGTGCGATGGCCTTTGCGAACGAGGAGGGGCTTCAGCTTGTCCGGATCGCACAGATCGGGTATCGGAAGCTGGCCGAGGCGTATATGACAGGGCTGGCGGTGGGTGAAGACCAAGGCGATGATTCTGGGCTTGAGCATGAGCCGGGTCAGGATCAGGTGCAGGGGGCGGCCAAGTTGCGTACGGCAGTTGGGATGCTCTTCGAGCACGGGATCCCTATGGATTCGAAAGAAGTGGGTGGGATCGATCTGCGTCAGGTGGTGCTCCCCGCATTGGCCCCGGTGCTTCAGACGCTTTGTATTGAGATTAAGCAGACTTTCCGGTTCGGGCTTAGCGGCTTGGAAATGCCCAAGAATATTCAGATTTGTGGGCCTGGTGCATCGATTCCGTGTATTGGAAAATCGCTTGGTCAGCATATTGATATGTATCTGCAGGTTGATGAGCACCCTCGGGGTGAGGTGGTCGAGGCGTTCGGTGAGGGGACTGTGGAGTATGCGATGGTCAGCGGGGCCACGCGTCCGAGTGGTTTGCTGCCAGAAATTGCCCTCGATGAACGATTCAAGAAGAAGCTCAACCGAGGCCTTGCGGTGGGGGCTGCGCTGGTGGCGGTGGGGATTGGCGCTGAGTATGCGGACACGGTGATTGAGCAGCAGGAGATCAAAGCGATGATGGGGAGTGAGGCTTCTCGTCTGCGTGTGATCAATGACTTTGAGGAGCAGTGTTCGCTGGCTCAATCGATGTCGAGTGCGATCTGCGATGTGTCAGAGCTGGTCTCTGATACGGTCGTCGATGTGCCTCGATGGGGTGTGATGCTCGAAGCGCTCGGAAAAATCAATACAGATTCGGTCCGTATCCAGCAGATCCGTGGAGAGTACAAGCAGGGGAGTCCGTTTATTGATATCAACGGGCTTGCTGTCTCTGCGGGTGAGCAGGAAGCGGGCCAGGCATTGAGCGACTTTGTCGGTTCGATCGAAGAAGTCGAGGGCGTGTTTGAGGTCAAGCTCGGGGCGATCTCGCGGGTGCGTGTTGGCGAGGACGGGTGGGGACGCCAGTTTGTGCTCAAGGTCGAGCTGGCGAAAGAAACGCTGCCGCATGAGTTGGTGGTGCGTGCTCAGGTGGATTCAGCTACTGATACAACAGGGGGTGCCCCATGAACCAGGATACGATGAAATCTTTCTTTATGAAGCTCGGTCTGATCTCCTTGGCGGGTGCGGGCGGCTGGTACTTCTTGGTCGGTGCTCAGCTCGAAGCTGAGCAGGAGATCAAGGGTGCTCGCGATGCACAGGTCCGCCATCTGACCCAGGGTGAGGAGTCGATCGGGCTCCATGCCGAGCAAGTCGAGCGATCGCTCGAGCGGATGCGTGTGGTTCGTGATGGGCTTCGGGCGCAGCTTGACAGCGCGACTGCAACGGATATGCACGGGCATCTTCAGGACCTCGCCGAGGCGAAGGGGCTGACCGTGACGAAGATTGAGCCGTTGCGTAAGCGGATTGATAAGCTCAAGCGTGGGCCGGGGCAGGCTGAGCTTGAGCTTGCGACCCAGGAGTTTCGGCTTGAGTGCGATGGCCCGTATAGCGGGATTGTCGGATACATTCAGGAGTTGAGTAGCGGGTCGAGCATTACCAAGGTGGGTTCGTTCCGGATGTTGCCCACATCGAAAGAAACGGCCAGAATGATCTTGCAGGTCTCGACCTATGAGCTTGGCGCGTTCCCTGAGGCGTTTGAGGAAACGATGTCCGCTGCTCCGGTTGGGGATGCTCAGGGATCTAGCGTTCGGGTTGCGGTATCGGAAGGGGGCGCGTCATGAAACTGAGTCAAACGCTGGTTTATGTGTCGTTGGGATGTATTGTGCCGGGTTTCGTCACTTATAGCGTTCGCTACCTCGGGCAGGGAGCCGCGAAGACGAATGCGATGGTGACGACGGGTGAGATTACGGAGACGATTGATTTTCCGGAGCTCTCAGTTTCGATGGATCACTCCATAGAACTGTCGGATGAGGCTGGTCATGAGCGTGTGGGCTTGAGCTCGCCGTTCTGGTTCGAGGAGTTCAATGAAGAGCTGTATGTGGATCAGTACGAGGTGAGCGATGAGCCCCGACGCCCGGTGGAGGATCGGCTGCCGGAGCTGCTGGTGACTTCGATTTTGCCGCACCCGACGAACCCGCTGGCGATGATCAACTCGAAGCCGCACCGGATCGGTGACGAGATCGAGGGGGTCTGGAAGCTGACGGCGATCGACGGGGTGGCCCGGACGGTGACGGTGGTGCACAAGTCGGGTAAATCGGTGACCTTCAAGATGTCAAATATGCAGTGAACGGGCGGTTGAGCTTGCCTCTGAGTCGGTATATGATCCGGGCTCATTGGGGCGTATAGCTCAGTTGGCTAGAGCGCTGCCGTCACATGGCAGAGGTCACAGGTTCAAGTCCTGTTACGCCCATTTGAAACGAGCCGCGATCTTTCCAGATCGCGGTTTTTTCGTTTTGTCCGAAGGCGCTACTGGTGCGGCTCGATCAGGGGCATCCTACGGCGAAGTGGTCGAGGAAGGCGGAGACATCGAAGAAGTCGTACTCGCCGTCGCTGGTGTAATCGGCGGCGGGTTCTTGGGCGGCGAATGCGTCGAGGAATGCGGAGACATCGAAGAAGTCGAGTTCGCCGTCGTTGGTGAGGTCCGCGGGGCAGGCGGGGGCCTGGGCGAAGAAGATGCGGATGCAGGTGTTGCCGGAGTAGCCCAGGGCGAGGTCTGGGCGGCTGTCGCCGTTGAGATCGCCGAAGGCCATGGCGGTGCCGACTTCTGAGGCGTCGAAGGTCCAGGTTGGCTTTGTATCGAGTGTGCCGTCGCGGTTGAGGTAGATGTGGGCTCGCCCGTCGGAGAAGTGGATCTCGGCGAGGTCGTCGTCGCCGTCTTGGTCAACATCGATGAACATGATCTCTTGGGGGCCGGCGAATGGTGGATTGGACGCGTAGACGGGGTTGAGTGTGTCCTCGGTCCATTCGTAGACGCGGGTTGGGTCGCCGCCGAAGGCGATGTCGATGGTGCCGTCGCCTTGGAGATCGGTGAAGGCGACGCCCTTGTCGGTGTCGGACTTGCTGGCGGTGGCGCTCTGGGTGGTTTCGGGGGTGCCGGTGGTGTTAAGGTAGAGCCCGCTGTCGTGGTTGACCCACTTGGCGACGGCGAGGTCTGGGTAGCCGTCGCCGGTGATGTCTTGGGCGGCGATGCCGTTCTGGATGGATTCGTCGCTGGACTGCCAGGTGGAGGCGGTGGTCAGGGTGGAGCCGGTGTTGTCGAACATGAGGATCGGGCGGTTGGGGTTTGGTGAGACGCCTTGGTTGGTGGTGACGAGGTCGAGGTCGTTGTCTTGGTCCATGTCGGCGAGTACGCCGGCGGTGGCCCAGGTGGAGTTGAGGGTGTTGGAGGTGTAGCCCGGGGCAGTCGGGGTGCCGGAGGCGGAGCCGAAGTAGACGCGGACGGAGTCTCTGCGGAGCCCGCCGTGGATGGTGACGATGTCTTGGTAGCCGTTGTTGTCGATGTCGCCGACTTGGACATCGCCGGTGTGTGTTTGGAGATCGGAGATCCAGCCGGGGGCGGTGTTGATCCCGGCGCCGTCGCCGAAGAAGATCATGTCGTGCCAGTCTTTGTAGGGCGGGAAGCTGTTTGATTGGTAGCAGACGGCGACGAGGTCGTTGTGGCCGTCGTTGTCGATGTCGGCGATTTTGAGCCCACCGATTTGTCGGCGGAGTTCGACGGTTTGGTCGGGGACCAGCAGGAATGGGACGGCGCCAACGCCACGGCGGGTTGTGTGGCTGTGGGTTGGTTCGTATTGGTTGATGGGGGCGAGGTGGTGTCCATCGGCGGAGATTTCGTATGCGGATTGGGCGTAGCCGCAGGAGGATGTGAGTGTGATGGCGGTGAGCAAGATGGGGAGGTGGGTATTCATGGTGGTCTCTTTGGAATTATGTGTTGGTGCACAGTGAGTATATTGAATGTGGTGGGGGGCTCCAAAGGGAAAATGAGCTATTTCCATCAATCTCAGTATCTCATCATGTGGGCTCTGTATATTCCAGTAAGTGAATTCGTAGCGGAAGTTCGCTACGGAAGTGGGTCAATGCTTGGAAAACCTGCGAGCAGGAGGGTGAGTTGACTTCGAGGCGGTATGTCGGGGATCATGTCACTGGCACTTGTACTCGAACAAGCATTCAAAAAACAATTCGAGTAAAAGGCATTGTGTAGCGATATAAATGATGATATGATTTCGTGAGTGTCTCACTCAAGAGTCGCATCGACCCATTTCAGAAGAAAGTGAATCTCATGAATTTTTCAGCGGCCTCATCGAAATTCGTACTCGCCGGTTCACTGGCCTTCGGCACGTTATTGCTCGCCTCCCCACAGGCCATTGCAGATGGTGTTGTGTGTCAGACTCACAATGTCATTGGTTCGTACGAAACGTCAGACGCCGCTCGGGCAACGGTCGTTGTCGGCACCACTGTGTACGTTGCCAGTGACAGTTCAGGTCTGCTGATCATTGATATGAGTGATCCAGAAGTGCCCTCATTGGTTGGATCGTATGACACGCCAGGCAATGCATTGGGGCTCGATGTTGTGGGCGCCACGGCCTATGTTGCTGATGGGGACGGAGGGCTCCAGATCATTGATGTCAGTAATTCGGCGGCACCAGAACTTATTGGGTGGTTCGACACTACACAAGGGGCAGCCGATGTTCATGTGGATGGCACGACGGCTTTTCTAGTAGGGGCAGATTATGGACTCATGATCATCGATATCAGTGAGCCTGCATCTCCAACACTCTTGGGATCACATGATACAGCTGATGAAACTGGTGATAGACCGAGTACTGCGAATGGTATCGTGGTTGTAGATGCTACGGCTTATATCACAGATTATTATTCAGGGCTTCAGATTATCGATGTGAGCGATCTGACTGCACCTGAGTTTCGGGGCTCGTACGATATATCCGGTTTTCCTCGCTGTATCGCAATCTCAGGCAGTACCGTTTACATTGGTACGCATAACTCTGGGCTGATGATCTTTGATGTGATCGACCAATCATCGCCAGTGCACATTGGGTCGTACGACGTTCCTGTCGCGGTTTTTGGCGTTTCAGTGACGGGCGCAACAGCTTATCTCGCGGCGGACAGGCTTGGTCTTCAGGTTGTCGATGTGAGCGATTCTGCGGCACCGACACTCATCGGGACAAACAACACGCCCGGCATTGCTTTTCATATCAGTCTCGTTGACGAGACTGCGTATGTTTCTGATTTTGCCTCGGGTCTACATGTCATCGATGTGAGTGATCCGCCAGCGTCTGAGTACCTCGGATCTTACGATACTCCAGGCCAAGCTCAGGCGGTGACTGTTGACGGCACTACGGCCTATGTCGCAAACTACTTCAACTCTACCGGAGGATCAAATTTTCAGATCGTTGATATCAGCGATCCTACGGCGCCCTCGCTACTCGGCACAATGCCTTCTCTTAATCCTATAGATGTGCAAGTTGTGGATTCAATAGCCTATAAAATAGACTATAGTTCCGGGCTGCAAACCTATGATGTCAGTAATCCGGCATCGCCTACATATCTGGGAGGGTACGAGACACCACCAGGGACTCGGTGTGTAAGTGTTGTGGGCAATACAGCCTATGTCGCATCAGAAGATTCGGGGCTGCTATTCTTTGATGTCGGTGATCCAACATCACTGGTGTATATCGGAAGATATGACACGACAGAAACTACTATGGGTGTGACCGTTGTTGGCAACACCGCATATGCAGCGGTGAGCGAGTCGGGGCTTCTGATTATCGATGTCACTCACCCAAGTTCGCCTGTGCTTCTCGGGTCATACGACACGCCCGGCTCTGCTTATAGTGTCACGGTTGTGGGGACTACGGCCTATGTGGCTGATTATTTCTCAGGGCTTCAGATCATTGATGTGAGTGATCCGACGGTACCAACATTGCTTGGTTCATATGACACACCCGGTGCTGCTTCTAGTGTCTGCATTGAGGGCTCATGGGCATATGTTGCCGACGGAAAAGTTCAAATTATTGATGTTCGTGATCCAACAGCTCCTGCATTTCTTGGGAAGATTGAAGTCGTTGACGGGGTGAGCAATTCATCTAGCTATGTGTTCGATGTAGATGCTGTAGGTAGCACAGCCTATGTTTCGGGAAGATTCGCAGGGTTCCACATCGTTGATGCCAGCGATTGCCCGGGTGCGTGCACCGGGGATCTGACAGACGATGGGATTCTGGATTTCTTTGACGTTTCTGCGTTCTTGGATGGGTTTGGGAAACAGGACCCGATTGCTGATTTTACAGATGACGGGGTCTTTGATTTCTTTGATGTGAGCGCGTTTCTTGATGCGTTTGGGGCTGGGTGCCCGTGATTGATTTCGTACGGAAGTATAGTTCTACTCGGAATATTGTTTTTCTGTTGAATTCTGACGATTCAAGTTCATGCCACTATTCAGACGCATCATCATGCGAGATAAGTAACACCACATGGCTCACTCTTCATCAAAGCTGACGTTCGCATTTGTCGGGGCACTGATTCTCGGCTTACTCTCAATCACTGTTTCGCAAGCATGGGCTGATGGGGTATTGTGTCAGTATCAAGATTATGTCGGGTCGTACGATACGCCGGACCGCGCTTTTGGTGTCACCGTTGTCGGCACGATCGCTTATGTTGCTGATAGCGAATCTGGCCTATTGATTCTTGATATCCTTGATCCAGCTGCGCCGAAGTACATCGGGTCATACGATACGCCTGGCAATGCTTTCGATGTCGCGATCGTTGGCGCAACGGCCTATGTTGCTGATCACACGGCGGGGCTGCAGATCATCGATGTGAGCGATCCGACGGCACCCGTGTACCTCGGCTCATACAACACGCCAGGTAGTGCTATTGATGTCACTCTTGTGGGGGGAACGGCCTACATTGCTGATGATCTTTCAGGTGTGCAAATACTCGATGTAGGCGATCCAACTACGCCAGTACTCATCGGGTCCTTCAGTACGCCCGAAAATGCTCTCAGCGTTTTTGTTGAAGGCACTACGGCCTATGTCGCTGATTACCAGTTCGGGCTCCATATCTTCGATGTCACTGACCCCGTAGCACCAGAACTCTATGGATCGTACAGAACACCAAGTAAAACGGTCCATGTGACTGTCGAGGGAACCAATGCATTCGTGCTTGATGATCGCCATGGTCTACATGTCATCGATGTCAGTGATCGAGAATCGCCAGCACTCATTGGTGTGCAAGATACCCCCGGAAATGCTACCACACTCACCTTAGTAGGAACCACCGCATACGTTGCTGATGGCAGCTCAGGCATTCAGATCATTGATATCAGTGATCCAGCAGCACCGGCACTCCTCGGATCGTACGACACGCCAGACAGGGCGTATAGCTTGGTCGTCGAGGGGTCGATCGCCTATGTCGCTGATGAGCGTTCGGGTCTCCATATCATCGATGTCAGCAAACCAACAACACCATCGCCGGCATACATCGGCTCATTCGATACGCCGAGCAGGGCTTTCGCAGTCACCGTGGTGGGCAATACAGCCTATGTGGCGGATGATGATTCAGGGCTCCAGATAATTGATATCACTGATCCGACCGCACCAGTTGTTCAGGGCTCGTATGACACGCCTGACAGGGCTTTTAGTGTTGATGTTGTGGGGGCCACGGCGTATGTAGCCGATTTTAATTCTGGGCTTCATATCATCGATGTGAGTGACCCAACAGCACCAGCACTGCTCGGATCCTACGACACGCCCGGTTTTGCCCGGGATGTAACTGTAGTCGGCTCAGTTGCCTATGTTGCAGATTCTAGCCTCTTGCTCATTGATGTCAGTGACCCAGCGGCACCAGCTCTTCTTGGATCGTACACAGCACCATGGAGAGCGCGCAGTGTCACTGTTGTAGGCAATACGGCTTATGTCGCTGATCACCGCTCAGGACTATTTATGATCAATGTGAGTGATCTTACAGCACCAACGCTGCTCGGTTCATACGACACGCCTGACAGTGCGACTGATGTCAGCGTTGCGGGCACTACCGCGTATGTCGCTGATAGCGAGTCCGGGCTTCAAATCATTGATGTCAGCGATCCAACATCGCCTGTATTCCTTGTATCGTTCGACACGCCTTACGCAGCAACTGGCGTGCGTGTTATGGGCGATACAGCGTATGTGACGGATGATATCGCCGGTCTGCAGATTGTTGATGTCAGTGATCCTGCCGTGCCATCGCTTCTAGGGTCATACGACACGCCAGGCTTGGCATATGATGTCAGCGTTGTGGGCACCACAGCGTATGTAGCCGACTCGGACTCAGGTCTTCAGATTATCGATGTTGATCAACCAGTTGCGCCGGCACTGTTGGGATCATATCACCCGACTGGCGATGCACGAGATGTTGCTGTTGTGGGCAATACGGCGTATGTTGCCGATGACCGTTCTGGGCTCCAGATCATTGATGTCGGCAATCCTGGGGCGTCATCACTTCTCGGATCGTACGACACACCTGACCGGGCACTCGCGGTTTCGGTCCTTGGCAACACGGCCTATGTAGCTGATCAATTTTCTGGGCTACTCATTGTTGATGTCAGCGACCCAGCCGTGCCTTCACTTATTGGGTCTTACGACATGCC
>JGI24723J26617_10002934_pt1 | contig 12836 bp, 10 predicted proteins | sample Cruoilmetagenom6_FD_26617 | JGI IMG/M metagenome (IMG submission 26617) | reverse complement strand
GTTATAAATATTATTAACGGCCGTAATCTTGTTTGGCCAACTATAATCTTGAGCCCGGGACAAGGCACCTTTACTTAGTTTAGTACGTAAGGATTCATTGAGGTATAAGGTTTCTAGCGCATCTGCTATATACCGACATGCTTTTTTAGGTGTACTTGGTAATACTTTTATACCACATTGCACATTAACCACATCCGCAAAACCACAATGGTCCAAACAAATAATGGGCAAGCCATGTGAGAGGGCTTCTAAAGTAACTGTGGAGGTCAAATCACTAATGCTAGTAATCACAAAGACATGTCCATTGCCCATAACAGTAATGGCCTCCTCTTGTGGTAGCCAGCCAAACCAAGTACTATGCTCCATTATACCCAGTTCATTTGCCAAGGCTTTCCACTTACCGGTCATCTCTCCTGCTCCCAGAATATGCAAATGGTAAGGCACCTTTATCTGCCCAAGTGCCCGCATCAATAAGGGAAGATTTTTCCTAGGAGTGTGCAAACCACTCCATACGACGGACAAGGGTTCATTATTCAGCCTTAAGCTTGGCATTGTATTTACAAGCCCATAATACTGCCCAACTTCATTAATTACTACTGAATCTACACCCCAAAGGTTCCTGATCAGCAACTTGGTGTTCGGCGTAGCCGCAATCAAAACGCTATTGGTCTTTTTCGCAGCACGCTGTGGACGCTTAAAAAAGGTACGTTGCCATAAGTTAAAAAGGTTTCTACCCATATAGAACAAACAACCTTTATATCCCAAACTGGGTAAAAATGACCATGGGGAATTTTCCAATCCTCCTATCGGTCCCCAAACAAAAGGTTTGTTGATTTTCCACAAGTAACCAGGCTCCCTATAACCTACCATGTTAAGTTGGTGTATCAAATCAAAGTTTTCCTTCTGATCCAATGTCAGTGCCAACTGATAGGCTTTTTTTTGCCACTTTTCATAAAACCAGTAGTAGGACGGTGGCCAAATTTTACGTAACCACTTATTACGTTGCTTCTCTATAAAATAAAATTTAAGATTCTCTTTTAATTCAGGATGGCTATTAATATAGCTTGTAATAGCCGTTTCCCATTTTCGTTTCTCCACTATAACGTGTACTTCATGAAACCGACTTAATCCTAGTACAAAATTCCAACCCATTCCTGGCTCAGAACCACGATTAGGGCTACAGGCATATGTGGATACTAAAATTTTATAAGTCTTGGGCATACACTAATAATTTATTGAAATGCCCCAATAAGCCACCTCTCGTTTTCCTTTGTTCCAATTTTATCTTAATTTCTGCAAAAGCCAATAAATAGGGGTACCAATCAAATATCTTGAAGTAGATAAAATAAGAACTTATAATTTGGTTGTTTTCACTCAAAATTTCGGTTACAGCTATATCCGGTTCAAGTAAAAAACTTGTTTGAAAAATATACGTAAACAAATCATATCCCAACGGATAATTCCCTCCCATTTCCCAATCGAACACTAATATTTCACCATCGGACAACATCATATTCCAAGGGCAAAAATCCCCATGGGCAAACACCGATTTTAAATTGTTTTTTGTATTGTGATTGAAACTATATTTAATCTTTGAAATTTGTATGGTACGTTCAAGAATTGAATCGTTTGCTTTTAACGCCCCCAATTTATGGCCATGTAATACATTTGTTTTTAACAAAACATTATTCTGTACCTCGTGAAAACTTTCTACACTCGGTACAAAGTTCAGGGATTTTACAGCATTTAATACCGCATATTCATTTTTTACATTAGAAATCGATAGAGGGGTTTTGGCGTATTTAATAAAAAAATAAGTGTTCCGCTCATAACCCAGAGCGGTAATTTTTTGTTCGGGACCCACTGTTCCTATATTAAAAGCCATAAGCGCTGTTTTCCCACAAACTTTTCTAATATTATCTTCGGGAATAAAGGCCTCAATGTTTTCTTTTTTAAATAACAACCTATAACCTGCACTATTATTAAATAACCACCAAGATAGATTCCCAAGAAATGAAAAAGGTTTGAAAAAATTAGTAAAAACAGCATGTTCTTTAAAGCCCTTTGGAAAAAAATATTGAGGCCTAAAGGGATGAATATAATAATAGGTCATTATTTGCCTAAATCTATTTGTTCAAAACGCTTTCCCATTTTTGCAATAATAGCCTCCATAGCCTCCTTGGCTGTTTCTTCAATCGTTTGTCCCGTATCTATCCAAACAGCTCTTTCATGATTTTTACAAAAAATCCTTAACGCCATTACCTGACGTTTTACTTCAACCAAAGGCAGTTCAGGTTTACGTTGGTGAATAGCTTCCGGATTTGCGCCTAGACATAAGATCATATCAGGTTCCGGTATCAGATTCTGACCAAGTTTCAAAAGCCACGACGGTAAATTAATTCGCGCCCGTTTGGGGTCTATCAGATAATCATAATAATAACGGTCGAAAATCCAAACGCAGGAACGAATGGCCTTTTTGGGATATATTTTTAAATAATATCCAACCGTATAATCCAACATATAATAAGCCCATCGGGCCATTGAACCCCAAAACCCGGAAACCGAAGAACTATGCGGATCTGTAACAACTCCTGTAAAGGCTTCTTTTCTACCAAAAAACCGGGCGATACTTGGCAATTTATTTGGACGCATATGCTCATAATAAACCGCCTTATGGAAAGCTTCTGATAATGTAGGGGTAATAGCTTCAATTAAGGTACTTTTCCCTGAACCATCAGTACCTAGAAATGCTATTGTAAAACCAGGTTGCTTAAACAAACGTGATAATTTTTTTATGTGATCCAAGAGGAACGGATTCTTTTTAGGAAATTCATTATTTAATCTAGCAACTATAGCCATAATAACGGGTTCCGAATAATTGATTTGTTTATATTTTAAAAAAAAATCACTTAAATAAGGTTTATCCATATCAGAAAAAACAGTATTAATAAATTCCTTCTCTAGGGTTAATCTTTTAAAATCATCATAATATCTTGGGGTACATTTTTGATTATTCAACAATTCTTTGAACAGACCAATAAAAGCATCAGCTTTAGGGTTTAAAGCATAGATTTGGCTCTTGTATAAAAAAGTATTTTTCCTTATCATTTTATTTGAAAGAATAACATGGTCGCGATATGTTATTTCATCATAATGGAGATCGATCATAAGTCCCCAACTATTTACAGTACTACCCAATAGGCAGATTCTAGGACAAATTTCTGATTCAATAACTGACACTATTTTACCGTTACAACAATTTGTCACCTCTAAAAGGACTGTTATGAATTGTTTCTGATCCTCTTTATTTATCAAAATATCCAAATCACTCCCTCTGGTTGATATTGGCAAGCCTTGATAATTTCGCAGAACGGAATACTCTATGTTATGAGTATTCAAGGCACTAAAAAATTGTGGAAGAAAGCTCATTGTTCAGGCTAATTCCCTCATAACAGAATTGAAGGCATTTTGATAAGGAAAAAGTACACGACTTTCCTTTAATTCTACTTGATAGTTAAATAACTCGTCCCTGTTTAAAGTATACAGGATAATAAACGCCATTTCATTTATATCACTTGGATTAAAGGTCTCCCCGTTCCAACCTTCTTTAATTAAACTGGCTCCTCCGGCCAAATTGGAGACCAATACATAACAACCTGCTAAAAGAGCCTCATTTACCACCGCCCCAAAAAGTTCGTTTGTACTGGGTAGAATAAAAATTTGAGACAAAAGGTACCAGGCCAATAAACTTTCTCCTTCAAACCTACCTGGTAAAATAATTGCTTGTTGGAGACCATATTTAGTAATTTTCTCATTAATTTGGTCTTTCATAGGACCTGATCCAACAATAATCAACACGGCATCTTGTCGTTTTTTGTAAACCATATCGAAAGCTTCCACAAGAAGCTCTAAGTTTTTTACAGCCGTCAAACGACCAACAAATAGCAGCAATTTTTTTTCCTTTAATTTATATTTATCTTTTAAACCTTCTGCTAAGGGTATACTAGTTTCAAGTTTTTGGCGAAAGAGATTTTCTTTTCTGATAATTGGAAATATTAAAAGTTTAGCACGGGGATTAAGTTTTAATTTATACCATTCAGCTATATCGGTATGGGTTAAAATAATCCCATCAAGCGTACGTAATTGAATTGCCCGAGATAGATTTTTAAAAAATGATACATTTTTTGCAACTGAAATATTATCGTCACAAATAGAATAAATCTTAAATTTTCTTCTTGATAAGAATCGATATAAGATTAAAACTATATTTATCAAGTTATATTCAGTACAAATAACAATATCAGGTTGTTCCTTGTCTATAATTTTCCCAATTCCAATCCGAAATGAACGACCTAACAAATTGAACCCCCTAGTAAGATAATTAGCCGTAAAATTTATGTCCTTTTTCAGTTTCTCCTGATCAAATTCTTGATTCAATAAATTAGTATTAAAAAAATAGAATTCAGCATCATAGTTTTCGTTTAGCGAATTAAAAAAATCGACTCTATAAGGCGCTAGGGAAGGATGTAACACTAAAAGTTTTTTACCTATCATTCGTTTAGAGCTAAAATAGACTTGTAAAGATTATTATAGTCTTTAACAAACCTTTCAATTGAAAATTCATTTTGTGCTTTTTCTTTGGCACTAAAGGCCAAATGATCGGCATATTTTGGATTTCGTATTAATCTTAAAATAGCATCTGCCCAAGCATTTGCATCATGCGCGGATGCTATTAAACCTGTTTTTTCATGATCAATTAACTCAGGTAATGCCCCTGCATCTGAAACAATTATAGGTTTTTGCGCAAGCATAGCTTCTGCCACTGCAATCCCAAAGCCTTCTTTATAACAAGGATGTACAAATAAATTACAACTATCCAAAATGGCTCCAACATTTGACTGATAGCCGAGCAAAAAGATATGCTCTTGAAGATGGTAATCCCCAATAATCCTTTCTAAATCTCCTCTTAAAGGTCCATCTCCTGCGATATACAAAAAAACATTACTATAGTTTTTACTATTGATTAAAATGTTTAATGCCTCAATAAGAATTGTTATATTTTTCCAAGCTATTAGACCGGCGATATCAAATATTGCATATCGCTTGATCTCTGGAATTGGTTTGCCATTATCCCTTCGTTTCTCCGTGCCATTGTGAATGATCACACTCCGTTTATTCCTTAGAATCGGAAATTGATTTCGCTTTTCAGATTCAACGTATTGGGTGACAAATACGAATTGATCGACTCTTCTATACATTAAGCGCGATAAAAAACTCTTCAACTTATTTGGTTTAAAGGGCCCCACAAACGCAATAATTATTCTGACATTTGGTCGAAGACGCTTTATTATGTATCCTAAAGTCTCGCCCATAAAAAATTGAGTTTGAATAATGTTAATACCTTCATTATCAATAATCGATAATAATTTCCTTATATGTAAATGAATTCTTTTTCCGTAGAACCCTTCATAAATTTTACCGCCAGAAGTCTCAAATTGGGATTTCAATTCAGGGAATTTATCATGGTATACATAAAGTGCCGATTGTTCCCCAAAATGGTTCATTAGGTCTAAAGTTTTTTTGGGAGTGCCTCCGTATAGATTATAAGAAGACATGATATAGAGTATTCTTGGTTTCATTTAATTTATGTATTTATATTTCCCACAGGTATTGTCAACCTTAATATGCCTTGTAGAGATGTTGTTATTACCAGTTACTATTTTATTGTTCGGAATATCCTTTGTTACTACTGCATTTGCGCCAACTATCACATTATTACCTATAGTTGCTGGACCACCTACAACTGCTCCTGCTGCTATAATCACATTATTACCGATTATTGGTAATTTTTGCACCATACCTGTATCTGTTATTTTTGTTTTCTTAAAATTCCCTCCTATAGTAGCATATTGACCAATGTTTACATAGTCTCCAATTATGACGTTGTCCGCAATAATTATACATCTTGGATGAGGGAGAAAAAAAAACTCTCCGATTTGAGTATTTTTTCCAACTTCTATAAAAAATAATTTGAGATATAATTGAGCTACAGTGGATAAAAACATGTTACCACTTCGCAACCTAATAGCGGTCTGAATTCTAGCTGATTTGGATTTCAATATTAAATACATAAAAATTATAAAATTGAAATTACCATGTGGTTTTACCAATTGAGCTTTTAAGAAATCAGTTTTTACAGTTCTCATTAGCCCTTCACTAATCTTTGTTTTTTTTTCTATCGCCTTATTCATAGCTATTTTTTTTTAACCTTAGGCCATTTTCCTTTTGAATAACAACTATAACAAACGCAACTATAACACCTGGAATAAGCCCATGTGAATAGGTGAATACGGACCACGTATAATTAATTAAAAAATATTGTAGGATAAATAAACCACATACCCTTGCCAAGAGCTGAGAGCTTGTTTTATTGCTAAAGGCTTTTTTAATTATAAATAGCCAAAGAAATATTACAAAGAGCAAACCAAAGATTCCGTACTTGATGAGAACATCAACATAACCAGAATCAATAACCTCGAACCTTTCGGTGAAGCGGTTAGTGCTTAAATCAATGTATTTTTCATTGATCGGAGCATTTTTATGTATAAAACCATAACCCAAATAAGGCTTGTCCCGGATTGCTTCCCATCGAAACACATTGTAATTCTCTCTAGAGGATATTGCCGTGTCTTTCCTTGAAAGGACGTCTGAGACAAAATTATTAATTGTCTCACTGAATAAGGTTAACAAAACCAGTGTCAATATTCCAATTGTAAGTCTCAATACTCTATATAAAGTATATTTCACCTTCCCCCTTAAAAAAAATATACTAAAACCAATTAAGGATATAGAAGTTATAGTGATGGAACTATGGCCTGCCAAAATTAGACCTATTGAAAAGATTGATGTATAGATTAAAAATCTAACTATCCTTATATTTTTGATCAAAAAGAAATAAAATGTAAAAAACCACGCCAGACTAATGTAAGTTGGGTAATATGCTCTAAATATATCTCCCGAAATATATACAGGTGGGGCTAGACCAATTAGCTGATACATTAGATATGTAGTACTTAAATAGAGGCCTATCGGCACAATTATCTTAAGTAAATACCCAATCGGTATTTTTCTTCTAAACTTTACTAAATAGAGGAAAAAACCAATTGTCCAAAACTCCTTACTAGCAATGATGGCCTGTTGCCAGGTTTCTACGCCCAAAGCCATAGGTCTAAGAATGCCATAAACCAATAGCCCAATTAATCCATAAGCAAAAATCCTGTAATTTTTGGATACCCTACGTAACCTTCCCCTAAACAAAACAACCACGAAAACAATGAGATTAAGCGAGGGCATTCCCAGACCTAAACCCTGAAATACAAAAGCAGCTTCCGGATCAAAAAAGCCTAGAAATTTTGTAGTGGCTAAAATATAAAAAACCACAAAGTACCTAGGGCAAGAAATAGACAATCCCAGTGCCAGAGCAACATAGAAAAGAAAAACTATAATCACCTGATGTCCATCCTTCTAATATGGAACAATACACCAAGAATCATAACCATACTGCCAATGATCATTGCTATTGCGTAAGCACTAGGGACTCTTATTCCTGGTTCTAATTTTATTAAGACTATAAATAAAAATAAATTAAATAATATTATTGTAGACTTATAAATCATTGCCTTTCTTAAAAGGGAAAGCCCTAACAATACCCTATAGAATGGTTCCGACACCGCAGAAAAGCTTATACCCGCAACCAAAATCAAACTTACTGAATACAATAGATCTCTATTCTGAAAATCTATATAATCTGCAATGATATTCCCTATAAATATATAGCTAACCACTCCGATACAATACAACGCAAAAATAAGCAGGGATACCCGTTTAGCGGTTTTAAAAACCATAGCGGATTGCGTATCCATTTTTGAAAACAGCCCGAAAAGTGGTTGTGCTAAATTATTGAGCAGATTATTTGATAGAAATGCTATTTTAAGGCTCATATCATAAATACCCACGATAGCGGGATTTCCTGAAATTAAAATTATTACGTATTTATTAAGTGGGTTGGCTATAGATGAAACCAGGCCAATACTTAAAAATTTAAGAGAGACAGGAATAATTTTCTTTGAACGTTGTATACTTGGCACGGTCATTTTAAGCATTGTTTTGTTTGCGATTACGATGACATAATAGGCCGTAATCAAAAGAAAGGACAGACATGGTATTGACACCAATATATAGTCTGACAGACCCAGGGTACCAGTGATCAACAATAAAACGTGCAACACAATACTTGACAAACCGAAACCAATGTTAACAAAATGCATTAATAAATATGCTTCTAAAATCGCAACACAAAAATTATTGATCAGCATGGTTACCAAGGTTATGAATCCCATAAAAATGATATAATTATATAGTTGAGCGCTAATCTTTAAGGTCGTACCGAGAACAGGGACTTCAAATAAAATTATCATTGACACTAGAATGCCAAATAAGGCTACAAGACCCAAGGACAATAGGATAGCATCAGCAACCAACCTATTCTTTTCTATCTGATTATTTGTTTTTCCCAACAATAAGGTTACCGCTTTAGAAATACCTAAATCCACTAGAATAACGCCACCTCCAAATAACATAGTTATAGACACAAGTCCATACTTATCCATTCCCATAGATGCAATTATTAAAGGCAGAAGGCCCAATGTAGTTAATGATACGATAAGTGTCTTTACCGAACCTGTAAAAAAAGACTTCTTTAAATATTTGTTTATATCCTTATTTTCCAAGGTTTTAGAATTGAACTATTTTCTATATTTGAGTTAAACATAACTAGATGACCCATGTTTTGATTTGTACCTTGGTCAACAAAGCGTTAACCACTTTGTGAATGGGCAGCCAATACTACGGCATCTAGATTTAACAGATTTTCAGTAAAACCCATTCAGGTGTATAATATACTGCCTTCTTTTTCTAAACTTATAAATTAGGAGAGGTAAGGTTCTTCCCAAGTCATATAATTTTAAAGCTCATATTTGATGCGTTACATCACTGGAATATTCAAGAATATAAAAACCATTTTTTACCAAAACAGGCCCAAATATTCCAAACACATCCAATAATTCGAAAATTGATTTTCTTTTTGTTTACAGCTTCACCTTTTTATAATTCTCTTGATGCTCCAAAAACCATTTGTACGTTGTCTTAATACCTTCTTGAAGGCCAATAATGGGCTTCCACCCACTGACCATTAATTTAGTGCTATCCATTATTTTTTTGGGGGTACCATTAGGTTTAGTACCATCCCAAGAAACAGGACCTTTATGACCTACAATGTGCTGTACGGTTTCTGCCAATTTAAGTATGGTGATATCCGTCCCATAACCCACATTGTACAAATGTTCCGGAAGTTGGTGTTCCAGAGCAAAAAGGACGGCACGGGATAAGTCATCCACATGCAAAAACTCTCGCAGGGGAGAGCCGTCCCCCCAAAGAGTGACTCTGGTATGCCCTGCCAATTTGGCCTCATGGAATTTACGGATCATGGCTGGCAAGACATGGGAAGAATAAAGATCAAAATTATCATTGGGCCCGTAGAGATTGGCGGGCATTAGACTTACAAAATCCCTGCCAAATTGCTTTCTAATGGCCTCACAGGCCTTTACTCCAGAAATCTTAGCGATGGCATACCATTCATTGGTAGGCTCCAGCGCATCCGTCAACAAATACTCTTCCTTGATGGGTTGTGATGCCATTTTAGGGTAGATACATGAGCTGCCCAAGAAAACAAATTTTCGTACATTGTATTTCAAGGAAGCAGCTATGAGATTATTCTGAATCTGCATATTCTCCATCAAAAAAGTATAGGGATGTTCTTCATTGGCCAATATACCCCCAACCCTCGCCGCTGCATCAATCACTACATTTGGTCGGTAGTGCTTAAAAAATTCATCAACGTCCGTTTGGTTCCTTAAATCCAATTCATTTGAAGTCTTAATTAGCAAATGAGGGTAACCAGCCTCCATTAGCAACCTGTAACAAGAGGATCCTACCATTCCATTATGGCCTGCAATATAAATTTTGACTTCTTCTTTATTTCCCATAAACCCATTATTTACCGTACCCATTATTTTTCTACTCATGGTTGTTAAGGATAGGGTACCCCTTTTCTACCAAGTGCATGTCTTTTTTCATAAGCTTTAAATCACTTTGCATCATTTCCTTTACCAATTGCATTAAATCATACTGTGGTGTCCAGCCAAGCTTTTCACGGGCCTTGGTAGCGTCTCCAACCAACAAGTCAACTTCAGTAGGCCTAAAATATCTAGGATCTACCAGAACAACCTCGGTACCTTCGGGAATCTGAAATTGGGGGTCGGCACAATAGCCCACAACTCCTTTTTCATCCAGACCCTGTCCACTAAATTCCAATGTAATTCCCACCTGTGCAAAACTCATTTTAACAAAATCACGAACGGTGGTCGTCTTTCCAGTTGCTATGACCCAATCCTCCGGTATCTCCGCCTGTAAAATAAGCCACATCATCCGCACATAATCCTTAGCATGGCCCCAATCCCTTTTGGCATCCAAGTTACCCAGATATAGTTTTTCCTGTAACCCCAAGGCAATTCTTGAAACTGCCCTGGTAATCTTTCGGGTTACAAAGGTCTCACCCCGCAAAGGCGATTCGTGGTTGAAAAGGATGCCATTGCATGCGAACATATCATAGGCCTCACGGTAGTTAACGGTTATCCAATAAGCATACATTTTGGCCACGGCATACGGAGAACGGGGATAAAAAGGCGTTGTTTCGGATTGGGGTACTTCTTGTACTTTACCATAGAGTTCCGAGGTTGACGCCTGATAGATACGGGTATGGTTTTCAAAGCCCAACAAGCGAACGGCCTCTAAAATCCGAAGGGTACCTAGGCCATCTGCGTTCCCAGTGTACTCCGGTGTCTCAAAAGACACAGCTACATGGCTCATAGCTGCCAAATTATAAATTTCATGTGGCTTAATCTCCTTGACCAACCGTATAAGATTGGTACTATCGGTCATATCGCCATAGTGCAATATAAAGTTCCTCCCTTCTTGGTGTGGATCTTGGTACAGGTGATCGACCCTATCGGTATTTAATAATGAGGCGCGTCTTTTTATGCCATGTACCTCGTAATTCTTATCCAATAAAAATTGGGCCAAGTAAGCTCCATCTTGACCGGTAACCCCAGTAATCAACGCTACTTTTTTCATGTGTGTTTTGATTTGGTTTTATATGATATATTCTTTTGGGTTCAGAAGCAACACCTAATCTGTTAGCAACCAGGAAGACGATTGAATCTTTTCTCCTAAATCATCTAACAGTGAAATACCTAAGCGTTCACAGGTAGAACGTTCAGGAATGACATCATTATTCTGATCCCCACCATTGGCAAAGGCTAAATCATATTTATTTGTGTATTTTTCATGAAGCATCTCTAAGGTTTTACAGACCGTCCTATCCACATCTAAGGACAGTAGCGAGTAATCCACCCCCTTAATATTTTGTACAATATAGAGTCGCTCACCCTCCTTTTGAAATTCCTTACTCCCCTTTAAGGCCCGTTGCTTGTCATTATTTACTATAACAAACAAAAAACCGGCATGCTGTTTGGCATTTTTAAAGTATTCCAAGTGCCCCTTGTGTAAGGGATTGAAATATCCTGAGACGATTATTGCTTTTTCTTTCATATTCTTAAGGTTTGTTACTANTCCCACTTCTCTAGCGAATCATGTATTTTATGGGCCTGTCGGAGTTTTACAAAATGGGGCTATGGAAATAGAAGCAATTTATCTACTATTGACCCATGGCAATCGGACTATAATACGATTGGTANTCCTATGTAAAACGGATGGCACTAGGGCCACTATAACAGCTATCAATAAATTTACTGCTAACGAAACATGTACATTAATAGTAGCCATACTGTCTCCCAACAAGACCATAAATAGAGTATACACAACCACAACCGCTGTAATTTGTCCATGACTAAGGCCGAGTTCCAATAGAAAGTGATGTAGGTGATTTTTATCCGCATGGAAGGGACTACGACCATTTTTTACACGAATCAAGAATACACGGACCACATCGAGCAAAGGATAGCTGAATAATGCCAAAACTGAAATTATGTCATGACCAAGCAACACACCACTTTTGCTCTCTGGCGAATACAAATAATGTAAGCTCAGCGACACCAACAGAAACCCTATAAACATGGAACCGTTGTCTCCCATAAATATTCGCCTCTTATGTGAAAGGTTAAAACGTAAAAAACCGAAAATTGCACCCAAAGCTCCAAATGACACAAAGGCCCATTCATAATCTCCCATCAGCACAAAAGACATCCCAAAATATAAAATGGCTACAGTGGCCACGCCACCTGCAAGACCATCTACCCCATCAATTAAATTGTAGGCATTCACNCCAAGGATANAAACAAAAAGCGTAAAAAGCCACCCCACCCAAATGGGCAACACCTCCACTCCTAACAAGGTTCCAAAACTATCTACTAAATTATCGGACACCAATAGAAATATAACTACGACAATGAGTTGCGCCACAACTTTTTTTGAAGGTGATATACCCAAGATATCATCCTTGAGTCCAATAACAAACATAATGAACAATGCCATTATCAATGCTAGAAAAAGTAAGGGTGATTCAATGTATCCATAAGCCAAAAAAGTAGTTATTGTTGTAATAAAAAAAACAAAAAAGATACCAACACCACCCAATATCGAAGTGCTTACCGTATGGGCCGACCTGCCTCCAGGAACTACATTCAATTTTTTAAGATGGC
>JGI24723J26617_10002928_pt1 | contig 12863 bp, 11 predicted proteins | sample Cruoilmetagenom6_FD_26617 | JGI IMG/M metagenome (IMG submission 26617) | reverse complement strand
AAAGACTACCACCAAGAAAACTAAAACATTAAAAGCGCCAAGTTTTAAGTTATCTAGCCAACAAAAACTGGTTTTAGGTAGCTTATTAATAATACTTGGCTTATTACTTTTTATCGCTTTTCTATCTTTCTTTTTTACAGGAAAGGCAGACCAAAGTACCTTATCTGAGTTTGCTTCTAGAAATGTAGAAACGCAAAACTGGTTAAGCAAATCTGGCGTTTGGCTAAGCGACTTTTTTATACAACGCGGTTTTGGTGTTTCGTCCTTTATATTTTCGGGCTTACTATTTCTTTCTGGTGTTTATGTTTTACTAAATCTTAAAAAAGAAAAACTAAGAAAACATTGGTTTTGGGGAACATTAATCGTTATTTGGTTATCTATCCTATTCGGTTTCTTTGCGCATAAAAACGATTTATTAGGAGGTGTTATTGGTTTTGAAATCAATTCTTATCTACAAGATTATATTGGTAAAATAGGAACGGCACTTTTACTTGTGTTTGGTTTGATCACGTATTTAGCTACTCGTTTTAAAATGACGGTAGACACGTTTAAAAAAGTGTTCCGTAAAGCGAAAAAAGGAATTAATGACGAGATGGAGGATTTTAAAGAAGAATTCACTCCTTTAGATAATGACTTAACTGCGGAAGCGGAAGAAATAAAAGCAGCATTTAATGTTCCTTTAGAGAAAGAAGTAGTAGCGCCAAGCAAACCGGAAGTTAAAAAAGAAGTAAAACCTGTAGTTGCAACGGAAGCATTTAAAGTAGAAATAGCAAAAGAAGAAGAAATCGAGGAAGAAGAACTAGCTATGGAAGTAGAAAAAGTTGCCGAAGAAGTTTCGGAAACAGACAATCTAGCAAACAAGCTCGTAGAAGATTTTGGGCAATTTGATCCCACTTTAGAACTTAGTAATTACCAATTTCCGCCTTTAGATTTATTAAAAAAGTACGATAACGAAGGTATTTCTATCAACCAAGAAGAACTAGAAGACAATAAAAATAGAATTGTTGAAACCTTAAATAACTATAAAATTGGTATTGCTAGTATTAAAGCTACTATTGGACCAACAGTTACGCTTTATGAAATTGTTCCTGAAGCAGGAATCCGTATTTCAAAAATTAAAAACTTAGAAGATGATATTGCCTTATCTCTTTCGGCTTTAGGTATTCGTATTATTGCACCAATTCCTGGAAAAGGTACCATTGGTATTGAGGTACCAAACAAAAATTCAACCATCGTTTCTATGCGATCAGTAATCGCATCGCAAAAGTTTCAGAAATCGGATATGCAATTACCAATTGCTTTTGGAAAAACCATTAGTAATGAAACCTTTGTTGTCGATCTTGCCAAAATGCCACACATGCTAATGGCTGGTGCAACAGGACAAGGTAAATCGGTAGGTTTAAATGCGGTACTTACTTCCTTACTTTACAAAAAACATCCTGCAGAAGTGAAGTTTGTTTTGGTCGATCCTAAAAAAGTAGAGCTTACTTTATTTAATAAAATAGAACGTCATTATTTAGCAAAACTTCCAGATGAAGCAGAAGCTATTATCACCGATAATGCCAAAGTAATTAATACGCTTAATTCACTTTGTATAGAAATGGACAATCGTTATGAAATGCTTAAAAACGCATTATGTCGTAACATTGTAGAATATAACACCAAATTTAAAGCACGTAAATTAAATCCGAATGATGGGCATGCATTTTTACCGTATATTGTATTGGTTGTCGATGAGTTTGCCGATTTAATTATGACTGCTGGTAAAGAAGTAGAAACTCCGGTAGCACGTTTAGCACAATTAGCTCGTGCCATTGGTATCCATTTAATTATTGCAACACAAAGACCTTCTGTAAATGTAATTACAGGTATTATTAAAGCCAATTTCCCAGCGAGAATAGCTTTTAGAGTAACGAGTAAAATCGATTCTAGAACTATTTTAGATGGTTCTGGAGCAGACCAACTTATTGGTCGTGGAGATATGCTGTACACCCAAGGTAATGAGTTAGTACGTATACAATGTGCTTTTGTAGACACACCAGAAGTAGAACGAATTGTAGATTTTATTGGCGCACAAAAAGCATATCCTGACGCACATTTACTTCCAGAGTATGTTGGTGAAGAAAGTGGCACAAGTCTTGATATAGATATCTCAGACAGAGATAAACTATTTCGTGAAGCTGCCGAACTTATTGTTATTGCACAACAAGGTTCTGCGTCTTTATTACAGCGTAAGCTTAAATTAGGATACAATCGTGCAGGACGTTTAATAGACCAATTAGAAGCTGCCGGAATTGTTGGCGGTTTTGAAGGTAGTAAAGCAAGACAAGTTTTAGTTCCAGATTTAGTAAGTCTCGACCAATTATTAGCAAACGAAAGTTTATAACAAATAGAAAAACAAACATTTATTATGAAGAAGTTAATTTTCATATTTACCATTTTATTAAGTAGTATCAGTTTTGCACAAAATGATGCAAAAACCTTACTAGACGAAGTGTCTCAAAAAGTAAGAAGTTACGACAACATTAGCATCGACTTTAAATACGTGCTGCATAATACTGCAGAAGATATTAAACAAGAAACGCGTGGTGATGTGGTGATGCAAGGCGAAAAGTTTAAACTAAACATCCTTGGAATTACTAGAATTTACGACGGAAAGACACTATACAGCATTAGCCCGGAAGACGAACAAGTAACCATTTCTACCGAAGCGATGGATGACGAAGGTAGCATCACACCTAGTAAAATGTTATCTTTTTATGAAGATGGTTTTACCTACACCATGGATATTGTTCAAAATGTACAGGGAAGAAAAATCCAGTATGTAAAATTAATTCCTATAGATTCTAATTCGGAAATCAAATCGGTACTTTTAGGAATAGATGCGCAAACAAAACATATCTACAATTTGATTGAAACCGGTAAAAATGGAACAAAAACCACTTTAACCGTTAATTCTTTTAAAACTAATGAGACTATTTCAAAAACCTTATTTACCTTTGACGAAAGTAAGTTTGAAGACTACTACATCGAAAAATTAGATTAAATTAATCATAAAGAATAGCAATACATTTAAAGTGTGAAAATATTAGACCGATACATTTTAAGCACTTATCTCAAAACCTTTATCAGCGTGTTTTTAATACTCATGCTGATTTTTGTTTTACAAACCATCTGGCTATTTATCAAAGAATTAGCAGGTAAAGACTTAGACTTAATTGTCGTTTTAAAGTTCTTACTGTATTACTCACCAAAGTTAATTCCGTTAGTATTACCACTAACTATTCTGCTTGCTTCCATTATGGTATTTGGTAATTTTGCCGAAAACTATGAGTTTGCAGCCATGAAATCTACTGGTATTTCATTACAGCGTGCCATGACCGGTTTGGGGATTTTTATTGGTATCCTTGGTATTACCACTTTCTTTTTTAGCAATAACGTAATTCCGTGGGGAGAATATAATTCCTATAATTTACGTAATAATATTAAAAAATTAAAACCAGCAATGGTTATTGCCGAAGGCCAATTTAATGATGTGGGCGATATTAATATTAAGGTAGAAGAAAAAAGCGGTGTCAACGGAAAAGACCTTAAAGGTGTTGTAATACATAAAAAAAGTAGCACTTCTGGAGGTAACAAAAACCATATCACTATTATTTCTAAAACAGGAGAACTTATTGGTAACGACAAGTCTAGCGTTTTACAATTAATATTACACGATGGTTATTTTTATGACGATACACCTCCTAAAAGCTTTAAGGAAAGAGAAAGAAAACCTTTAGTAAAGACTTCTTTTAAAAAGTATACGGTCAACATGGACTTGTCTGAAGAAAACAATCAGGATTTAGACGAAAAAAATATTTCCGATAAATACAGTATGCTTAATATAAGTGATCTAAACTATACTATAGATTCCCTTAGCGTTGAAAACCAAAAAGAATACGATGCATTTTCTGATAATCTATACCTAAGATCACAAATTGAATCCTTAGATAATGGTTTGAAGGTGAAAAAAGATACCGTATTTAATGGGGATGTTTTAAGTTTGTACGATACTAAAAAGAAGCTACAACTAATCGATTTAGCATTAAATACCACGAATAGTACAAGGCAAATAATTAGCTCTAAAGACAAATTCTTACAAGGAAAAAAGACAAATTACAACAAGCATATTGTAGCATTTCATGAAAAATTTGCACTAGGTTTTGCTTGTGTTATCCTGTTTTTTGTTGGTGCACCTCTTGGTGCCTTAATTAGAAAAGGTGGCATTGGTTTACCGATGGTAATTGCAATTCTATTATTTTTAACCTATCACTTTATTGGTATTTTCGCAAAAAACAGTGCAAATGACGGAAGTATAAATCCGGTACTTGCACCTTGGATTTCTACGATTATTATGTTTCCTTTAGGTGTATTCCTAACCCGAAGAGCAACGGCAGATAGAGGTTTATTTGAATTTGATCATATTATTGAACCTATAAAAAAAGTCTTTAAAATTAAATCTGCTTCCGACAAAGAAGAAATCACGAATACCGAAAAAAGCTTAATTAAAGCAGAAGATGTAGATAGATTGCAATCTATTTTTACAGCATATCGTTTTCATTCTAAAACGGCATTAACATTCTATATCACAGGCTTCCTTTTCATTATTCTATTCCTCGTATTTAAGAACAATAAACTTCCTAATTTTGCTTCAGCGGCAGTGGAACTAAGTATCATTTCTTTTGTAATGCTGCTTATTTACTATATAAAATCGTTTTTAAATAGAAATGCGATGTATGCTTTAATAAAGGAAAAAACCAACGCAAAGAACCCGATAATACTTCTTTTGGGTTACGTTTTTTATCCGCTGACTCATTTTTTAAGAAGAAATAAAATTACGGAAGACTTTTCTAATACATTAAAATAAGAATACCTTTGTAACATGATAACACCAACAAAAGAAAGCAATAAAAAAGAGTACACTCTAGATACTATTGAAGCAGCCATAGCCGATATTAAAAACGGTAAAGTTATTATTGTTGTAGATGATGAAGACAGAGAAAACGAAGGCGATTTTATAGCTGCCGCAGAAAAAGTGACTCCAGAGATGATTAATTTTATGGCTACACATGGTCGTGGATTAATTTGCGCTCCATTAACCGAAGATCGCTGTGAAGAATTACATTTGGATTTGATGGTACAAAACAACACGGTTTTACACCACACACCATTTACAGTATCTGTAGATTTAATAGGACATGGATGTACTACCGGAATTTCGGTACACGACAGATCTAAAACTATTGAGTTTTTAGTAAAAGAAGATACCAAACCACAAGATTTGGGTCGTCCAGGACATATTTTTCCTTTACGCGCCAAAAACGGAGGTGTTTTACGTAGAACAGGACATACCGAAGCTTCTGTAGATTTAGCACGTTTAGCCGGTTTAAAACCCGCTGGAATTTTAGTAGAAATTTTAAATGAAGACGGAACCATGGCACGTTTACCACAATTGGTAAAAGTAGCTAAGAAATTCGACTTAAAAATTATTTCTATCGAAGACCTTGTTGCTTACCGTATGGAGCACGATTCGTTAATAGAGAAAAAAGAAGACTTTAATATTGAAACGCGTTTTGGAAATTTCCGCTTAAGAGCATATCACCAAACGACAAACGATCAAATTCATATTGCATTAACCAAAGGTTCTTGGTCTGCCAACGAAACCGTTTTAACACGTGTAAACTCTACGCTAGTTAATAATGACATTCTTGGTACATTAACCAATAATGCTGATGAAAAACTAGATGACATGTTTAAGGTAATTAACGATGCTGGAAAAGGTGCTGTTATTTTTATCAATCAGCAATCCCAATCGATGAATCTTTTAAAACGATTAAGTATTTTAAAAGAAACACAAACAGAAGGTGAAGTAGTAAAAGCTCCTAGTATTGAAATGGATTCTAAAGATTTTGGTATTGGCGCACAAATTCTACACGATTTAAATATTCATAAACTAAAATTAATCTCGAACACACAACAGACCAAACGAGTTGGTATGATTGGATATGGATTAGAGATTGTAGAATATGTAGGATATTAATTACAACATATATTTTAAGTAAAAAAAGGGGAATAATTCTAGTGTAAGCTAAAATAGTTCCCCTAATTGTTTCGATTAATAGCATTTTTAAATTCTTAATCCATAACCACTTTTCTAGTTAGTTTTTGTTGATTCGCATATACTTTCAATAAATACATTCCTGCATTTAGGGTATGTACTTGTATTTGTTTGGTATCGGTACTACGTAAAACAAGTTTCCCCATCACATCATAAAACGNTACTTTTTCCACTGGAANGGAAGCCGATATNTGAATAACTTGCGATGCAGGATTAGGATATACCGAAAGCTTTACATTATCTGGAACCCATATTATATCTACAGACAANGTTTCAAAATTAATACTATCCACCGCCGGATCATGTGCTCCGAAATAATTACTAGTTGTTCCTGTAAAACTCACATTTAAAAAGTTTTCAGAAAAAGTAGCCAAAACAAAAGGATCATCATCATTGTTAGCTAAAGTTATCGTTCCCGTTGTTGGNTTTGGTAACGCGATACCATCGAATATAGCCAATTGTATTGGCACGCCATTTTCTGCATCTATAAAATAGTTAGTAATCATCATTTTTCCAATCTATTGCAGAGAAATCGTCTCCTGTTGTGCCTTCACCAATATTAACGATAATCATACCGTTGACATCGATATTTAAAGTATGACTTTCTTGATATACATTATTAGTAAGCACCACACCTTCATATATAGCAAACTGAATACTTACCGGCGATGACACCATAACATTACCAGTTGCGTCTTTAATAACCGCTTTATAGTTGATCCCATTTTGGGCAATACTACTTAGCGTTAACAGTAAGGTAATAACTAAAGTGAGGGCTTTTTTACTAGCGAGATATTTACATCTCTTTTTGAATTTGTAGTTTTTGTAAAAATAGTTCATGATTTTTATTTAATGGATTAATAGCTATTTACTTCCTATTTATATTTCTGAAACAAAAAAATCCCCTCTAAGCTATTACTTAAAAGGGATTTAATATTTATTGTTTTTTGTTAAATGAAAACAGTGTTTACTGTCGTATCCATTTTTGAATATTACCAGAACCACTATAGTTCACAGAAATTCTTAAGGTATCGGCTACACCTATTTCCATTGAAGCTGGGTAGTAATTATAATCACTACCAAGTTCTTCATATATAAAACTATTGGCATCTAAAGCGTAAACTTCTTTCCATTTAACATCTCCTAGATTAAATTCGGATAAGGAAGCATCTGTTATGGTTCCTGTATCTTCAGCAACATTTACCACAACACCATTATTAGTTGGGTTGTTACCTCCTACGCGAATCCAATTCCCTCGCAATTCCTCTAGAAAAACACTTTGTGGTGTAAAATTGGCCTCGCGAACCCATTTTTGAATGTTTCCAATTCCGGAATGATTTACATCTATACGCAAAGTATCATCTACACCATATTTTATGGTTGCCGGATAATAGTTATAATCGCTTCCTAATTCTTGGTGTTCATAATCTCCAGATCCAAGACCAAAAATGGCATCCCATTTTACATCTCCAGTACTAAAACCAGATTGTTGCGGATCTACGACTACACCTATATTGTTTTGCACATTTACTTTTAATCCATTATTCACGGGATTATTACCGCCAACCCGAATCCAATGCCCTTGTAAGTCGGCTAATGAAGTAGATTGCTGTTGTTCTTGCTCCTCGTTAATTTGATCTGTATCTAAACTGCAAGACACAAGTATAACGGTAAGCATGGTTAATAATAAAGTAGTTGATTTTCTGTTCTTTAATAATTTCATGGTTAATAGCTTTTTAAATGTTTGTCCTTTTATATTTCTTTATTCCGAAAGGTTAACATTTCAAAAACGAATTATTCAAAACAAAAAAATCCCTTTCAAGCGATTGCCTAAAAGGGATTTGAAGATTTTATATATAGTTTAAATCGAAGCACGAATTGCTGCAACCATTTTTTCTGCACGAAGTTTTACTTCTTCTTCCGTCCAAGATAATTTTATTAAACAAGAAATATTTCTAGCTATAAAATCGTCTGACACGGAATAATCTGCCGTTTCTAGGTATTTCAATCCTTTTTTTACTTCCGCAGGAACAGGATATAATGTTTTTAAATCTTTAAGGTGTTGCCATTTTCTAATATAATGCCATTGGTTGTCATAATAGTGAAAACAAGCATCGATACCATTTTCTTTTAATGCTGCTGAAGCTTTTCTGGTGGTTTCTAAATCGCTTAAAAAGAAACTTAAAAACGAATAACTTTCTTCTCCTCCTTCCGGAACGGTTCTAAAAACGACTTCCGGAATTTGCGCTAAAGCATCTCGAAGAATGGTATAATTTTTTTTCTGAATCGCTACAAATTCATCTAATCTATTAATTTGTGCCAAACCAACTGCAGCGTGTAATTCGGAAATACGGAAGTTATATCCTAAAAAAGGATGTGTTTCGGCACCTCTATCGTTTCCTTTATGGTCATGCCCATGATCACTAAAATGATCGGCGTGCAATGCATATTTCGGATTGTTAGTTAGTACCACACCACCTTCACCAGCGGTAATTATTTTTACAAAATCTAAAGATAAACATCCCAAATCACCAATACTACCAAGAGGTTTCCCTTTATAGGTTGCTCCCGTTGCTTGCGAAGAATCTTCAATTAATATTAAATTATTCTTCTCACAAATATTTTTTAAAGCATCTAGATTTGCCATACTTCCACACATGTGGACCGGCATAACCGCTTTTGTATTTGGTGTAATTGCTTTTTGTACTGCTTCCGGATTTAAAGTTAGTGTATCATCGATATCCACTAAAACAGGAACAGCACCAAGCATCATAATAGCTTCAAAACTGGCAACAAAAGTAAATGTCGGCATGATAACCTCATCTCCTGCTCCAATTCCTGCAGCAGCCATTGCAATAGAAACTGCAGCCGTACCACTAGACACTAATTGTGCGTGTTGTACTTGCAATTTATCTTGTAAAGCTTGTTCTAGTTCTTTTGCTTTCCAATGTCCGTTTCGCATGGCATCGAAACCATAGCGCATCAGCACACCATTTTCTAGTACATCGTTTACTTCTTTACGTTCTTTATCTCCAAAGAGTTCAAATCCAGGCATAGTTTATTGTGATTGTTATTGCAAATTTACGTTTAATATAAGGAATAAAAAAAGCGTCAAAACTATTCGTTGTGACGCTTTTTAAAAATTTAATTTGTTTAATAATTCTCTAATACCGAATCGACAAACGCATCGTGTCTATCTGTTTCTCTTAAAAAGGTATATCCCGAAATTTCGCCAATAACCTTTCCACTTGCGTTAAGCGCAACAATATTTGGGTAACTACCGTTTTTATTATACTTATGTACTAGTGCTATATTTTTCTCCTTTTGTTCGGCAGAGATGATATCTATTCTTCTAGGCATATCTACCATTAAAAGCACCATACTTTTTGCTTTCTCTTCAAATGCTGGGGAATTGAAAAAATCTTCTTTCAGCATTTTACAAGGAGGACACCAATCGCTTCCTGTGAAATATACTAAAATGGGCTTTTTCTCTTTGGAAGATACCGATTTTGCTTCGTTAATATCTGTTAACCAATTTAGGTTAGACATTTCTTCTTCTTGCGAAAAAACACTACTTACAAAGGCAAAAGCGACTATTAGAATTAGATTTTTCATCTTAAAAATGGATATGGTGATTTATACAAATGTATATTTTTTTTTAATATAACAACAATCTTGCCACTTTATTGTTGGTGTAGGATTACCGATTCGGAAACCGCTTTTCTTACTTTTTTAAATCCGGAAAACATATCATCTTCTGCGCGATACCCAATTGGCATTATTAATACCGACTTTAATCCTTTGCTTTTTAGGTCTAAGATCTCATCGTATTTCTCTGGGCTAAATCCTTCCATCGGACAAGAATCAATGCCTTGCGTTGCACAAACGGTTAGCATGTTTCCCATCGCAAGATATGCCTGCTTGGTTGCCCAATCTTCAATAGCTTCTTGTTCTTTATTAGAAAAATCTTCTACTAAAAAGTCACGAAACGGATTTAAAATAGCATCTGGCGTATCGCGTATCTCTTTAATTCTACTAAAATAATTTAATATGAATTCTTTGTCAATATTGGTTTCGATACAAAACACTAATATTTGCGATGCTTGCGCTACTTGTTGCTGATGCATAGAATGCTCTACTAAATCTGCTTGTAACTGCTTATCTTGAATAACCACCAATTTTATAGGCTGTAAGCCATAAGATGTAGCTGTTAGGTTGAAGGCATCACAGAGTATTTGTAGTGCTTCTTTATTAACGAGCAGCTCTGGATTGAAGGATTTTGTAGCATATCGCCAAGATAAATGGTCTATTATATTCATTCTAATTACATATTTTGGCAAAAATACTATTTGTAATGACTTAATAACCAAGTTCTGGAAAAACTTATTAGGCGAAGAATAAAAAAAAAGTAATAAAACTTCACTTTTTAATTGGTAACTACTAAAAAGGATTATATATTTGCACTCGCATTTGGAGAATATCCAATGAGGCACTCAAGGAGAATTGGCAGAGTGGTCGAATGCGGCAGTCTTGAAAACTGTTGAGGGTCACACCTCCGGGGGTTCGAATCCCTCATTCTCCGCAAAAGGAAAACCATAACGAAAGTTATGGTTTTTTTGTTTTACACAAAATGCAAAGTTTCACTTTAGCATTTTGTATAAAACAAAAAACACAAATCAAGCAACGCTGGATTTGGTTTTCTATGCTTGTATTGGATAACCACTTTGGGATATGCAATCCCTGTAACTAGGAAAAGCGGTACTATTAATATTTATTATTTTTCATAAAACCCTCCGATTACACAGGGCAGATTAACTAAAAGATCAAAACGATTTATTAGGAGTTACTCATGGTTTCTTGTTGTTTAAATAGGAATGCGTGAAGGCTCCGCTTTTACTGATACAGCATTCGCAAATACATAAATATATTTGTTTTTTATTTTGTTCATTTTGTCTTGACACAAAACGAACCAAAAAGTCAAAACGATTTATTAGGAAATTACTAAAGTACCATTCGCTAATACATTAAGTTTTGAAGTGTTAATGGAGCGTGTTTTTTCAATCCTTGATTTTCTTTTTAACTCTAGTTAGTGCTCATTATTTCTGAAAATCGTTGGTTCCGACCTTGTCGGAATTGCAAGTACGATAGTATTCTAGTACTTATACTTCAAATATTCAAGAATCTGTTTCCAACTTTCATAAGGTTTATTTCCAAACATAATATGCTCTCCTTCAAAATCAGTTACTCCATGATTTTTTGAATCATCAATTAAATAATCACCTTTTACTAAATTCTTGTGATGTGTAAATATTAATCTTTTTTTAGCTTCTAAACCAATATGTTTTTCCACCCATAAGCGTTTTTCCATCCAACAATGTGGGTTACTCCACACTGGTGTTGTTACAATATAACAATCGTATATTTTACTTAATTCCTTAAAAGCATATATAGCTCCTTTAATTGGCTTATTGTTTAAGAAAAATCCTTTCTTCTTTTTATTTTCAATAAATGGCCCTTCTCCTAGCTCTACTAAAACACCATCCATATCTATGAATACAATCTTTTTCATACTATTAAATTTTGTTTATTATTAAATAATTTTGTTCTCTTGTAGCTGAATCATATTCTTGAAATTCGCAATAAAAACATGTGATTAAAGTGTTATTATCTACTTTAATAAAGAGTTCTTCATTTATATTTTTATTTGTTTTCTTCAAGACTTTACGGCTAACAATAAGTAGTGTATTACAATTATTAGTTTCTATGCCATTTAAAATTTTGGACAAAAGCTTATCACTAACTTGTCTATCCCATTGTCGATAACAAAAATGTTCCGATTTAAAAAAACCTCCTATATTATTGCTCATAAGTCAACTCCTCCTCTCTTAAATCTTCGTTCTTATCATTATTCCAATCGTAAATACCACCTCTTTTACGAAACTTTTCAAAATCATAATTCATTGTTTCTAAAGCCTCTTGTATACCTACTTCTAAAATGGGCTTACTGTAATTATGTGTGCCTTGTGCATTATCAAAAAAGCGTCCTGCTGGATCCACCATTACATAACTTCCTTTAATCTCATCATTAGACTCTGGCACTATCGTTTTTACAGCTTCATGCGTGTTTAAAAAATGGGTATACTCAGCATCTGTTATTTTAAACTCATCAATTTTAGCATCATTTTGTCCCACTATTGGNAATACTTGTAATACTTTCCAACGTTGCGGATTAGCATACTTTATAAATTCTGTTAAGTTGTCTTTATAGTTTACTTTATTAACTACAGTGTTAATCTTTAAGTCATATCCATACTTTTTAATATTATCTACTAAATCATAATAAAATGCTTTGCTTAATGGAGTTTTCCCTGTAATTGCTCTACCTATTTTAATATTGTTTTCGTCCTCTAAACTATCTACACTTACTGCAATCCAATCTAAGTAGGCTGTGTTCTCTTTTAAAAATGCATCTGTTAATTTACTACCATTGGTTACAATCATGGTAGTCATACCAAGTTGCTTTGCTTTCTTAATTAAATTTGGTAACCATTTGCATAATAAAGGTTCTCCTCCTGCAAAGGTTATTTTTTCAAACCCTGCAGCAGCAATTTGCTCCACCACTTTTAAAGCATCTGCTTCAGGTAAATGTCCTTTTGGTAAAATGGTTTGTTTTACATCTTGAAAGGTTGCAAAGCAAAATTTG
>JGI24723J26617_10002926_pt1 | contig 12867 bp, 12 predicted proteins | sample Cruoilmetagenom6_FD_26617 | JGI IMG/M metagenome (IMG submission 26617) | reverse complement strand
TTGTTGATGCCCAAAAGCGGAGATTTCAGCGCAGCCGCGCGTTCCAGTTCGGCTTCGTCATGAACCTCGACCAGAACATCCATATTCCAGGCGGTGGCAGCACTTTCAAGTTCCACGGCCTGTGCGTCGGACACGCTGGCCATGATAATCAGGATGCAATCGGCCCCCCATGCGCGGGCCTCTGTGACCTGATAGGTATCATACAGAAAATCTTTGCGCAGGACGGGCAGGGTGGTGGCGGCGCGCGCGGCGATCAGAAATTCGGGGGCCCCCTGAAAACTGGGCGTGTCTGTCAGCACTGACAGGCAGGTCGCACCGCCAGCAGCATAAGCGCGGGCAAGCGTGGGGGGATCAAAATCGGCGCGGATCAGGCCTTTGGACGGGCTGGCCTTTTTGATCTCGCCAATCAGCCCATAGCCCTCGCGAGAGGCCGCGTGCAAAGCAGCGGCAAAACCACGGGTCGGGCCAGCGGCGCGTGCGGCGGCTTCAAGATCGGCCAGCGGACGCGCGGCTTTGGCGGCGGCGATTTCGTCCAGCTTGTAGGTTTTGATTTTATCCAGAACTGTGCTCATGACCGATGGATACCGCGCGCGGGCTTCTTTCAAAAGGGGGTTTTTGGTGTTTTTCGCGGTGTCGGACCCATCAAAAGGCCGTGTCTGGCCCCAAGCGGGTGCAAAGCGACGCGTGGAAAGTGCCGCGCTACCCGGCGTTAGCGTGCAAAGCTGTGGCAGACGTGAAACCTCAGCCGGCTGTGATCTGTGCCAGCGCGCGCAGTTTTTCCAGCGCGCGCCCGCTGTCGATACTGTCCGCGGCGATTTCCACGCCCTGCTTCAGGTCGCGGGCCGCATCGGCGATTGTCAGCGCGGCGGCACTGTTCAGCAAAACCGCATCGCGATACGCACCTTTTGCCCCGCCCAGAACCGCGGCCAGCGCGGCGCCGTTTGCCACCGGATCGCCACCGGTTATGTCAGCAAAGGAATGCACCGGCAGGCCTGCATCTTCTGGGTGGATTTCGCGCTCGGTGATGGTGCCGTTTTCCAGTGCGGCGACCCAGCTTACGCCAGTGATCGTCACCTCATCGGTGCCGTCCGAGCCATGCACGATCCATGCTTTTTCGCTGCCCAGCTGCATCAGTGTTTCAGCCATTGGCCGGATCAGCGCGCGCGAAAATGTTCCCGTCAACTGGCGTTTGACGCCAGCNGGGTTGGTCAGCGGGCCAAGGATNTTAAAGATCGTGCGGGTGCCAAGCTCGATACGCGCGGGCATCACATGTTTCATCGCCGGGTGGTGCATCGGGGCCATCATGAAGGCGATGCCAATGTCTGACAGCGCCTTTTGCACGATGTCCGGGCCGACCATTACCTGAACACCATTGACGCCAAGNGCGTCGGCAGCACCCGAATTAGACGACAGTTTCCGGTTGCCGTGTTTTGCCACTGGCACACCTGCGCCTGCGACGGTGAACGCCGTGGCGGTCGAGATTTGNAGCGTTGGCTTGCCGGTGCCGCCGGTTCCAACGATGTCGATTGCGCCTTTGGGGGCCACAACGGGCGTGCATTTGGCGCGCATGACGGCAGCGGCGGCGGCAATTTCGCCAACCGTTTCGCCCCGTGTGCGCAATGTCATCAAAAAGCCGCCGGTCTGGCTGGGGGTTGCCTGGCCTTCAAACAGGATATCAAAGGCGGCCTCGGCCTCGGCGCGGGTCAAGGCCCGCTCGGCGCTGGCATCAATCAGTGGTTTCAGGGCTTCGCTCATGCGCGGACACCAGTGCTATTGCCGACGACATCCCCGACGACATCAAGGAAATTCTGCAACATCTGGTGGCCATGCTCGGATGCGATGCTTTCGGGATGAAACTGGGCACCGTGGATTGGCAGGCTTTCGTGTTGCAGGCCCATGATGGTGCCATCGTCCAGCTCGGCCGTGATGGTCAGGCATTTGGGCAGGCTGGCGCGTTCAACGGTCAGCGAATGGTAACGGGTGCCCGCAAACGGTGTGGGCAGGCCTTTGAAAATGCCCTGAGAGGTATGGCTGATCTGGCCCATCTTGCCATGCACGATGTCATTGGCCTGAACAATTTTGCCACCGAACGCCTGTCCAATGGTCTGATGCCCAAGGCAAACCCCAAGCAGCGGAATTTTGTTTTCTGCCGCAGCGCGCGTCAGCTCTAGGCAAATTCCCGCCTGATCGGGGTCGCAGGGGCCGGGCGACAGGACGATGCCCGCCGGTTTCAGGGCCAAAGCCTGGGCCACAGTCAGCGCGTCGTTGCGTTTGACGGTAATTTCCGCGCCAAGTTCGCCCAGATAATGCACCAGATTATAGGTGAAACTGTCGTAATTGTCGATCAGCAGCAACATAAGTGAAACCTTGATGAAAAGGAGGTGAATCCTTGCTTGTGTCGGCGTATACTTGCGTCGAGGTAAGGCCGCTGGTCAAGAGCAGGGCGGCAAACAAACAAAAAACGGAGGCGAAGTTGGGGCGCGGATTTTTTTCGGGTGTGTTTTGGGCATCAGTTGTTTCNATCGTTGGACTAGGGTTATTGGCTCAGTTGGGCGACATGATCGGTGTTTTGTCCGAGCCGGCGGTGCCGGTAGCGCAGCAAGCAGAGCAAACACAGCAAAATAGCCCTGCCGACAGTGAAATTGTCGCGCAGACGATTGGTTCTGAAGGGACCGAGGCTGCCAGCCCGACGTCCGAAGCGGCCCAAACCGCACAGCAAACGCCCCCCCCGATAACCGATGATGCGGTTGCGTCGCTGAAAGATCCGGTTACGGATAATGCGCCGCTTGCGCCGACATCTGGTGTGGTGCCCGCGCCAGCGCAACCGGGGGCCGAGCGTTCTTTGGTGCCGCCATCAGATAGCAAGCCAAGCGTTGGCCCCGCGCCGGTGTTGCCCAAAGTCGCAGAATCAACACAAGATCAGATCACCAGCCCGGCCACCGACGCGCGCGCACTAGCACCCGCTGCCGGTTCGCCCGTTGTGGCAAGCGGNGAACCCAGTGCCCCGCGCGCGCCGCAAAAAGAAGCCGTGCCGATTGTGGACTTTTCCAATCCCCAGATCGTCACGCTGCCTAGCAACAGCCGTGAAAACAGCCAGAGCGCAGCTGCAAACCAAGCTGGCGAACAGACCAGCAAACCAAACAGCAGCACACCAGTTGCACCGAGCCCAAACCAATCGGCAAACACCAGCCCGGCGCCCACGACAGTGCCAACGCCAACCCCAGCGCCACCCCCGGCACCCGTTATCGTTCAGGACGTGACACCACCCGCCGCGCCAACACAAAGCGCCCCCGTCAGGGATGTCGCCGGGAATGGCGGCTCGTTGCTTAAGCCGGTGACCGGAATTGGCAATCGCGCGGTCAATGTGCAAACCAACCGGCTGCCCAGTATCGGCGCGGCGGTGCCAGATGCCGCAGCCAAGCCTGCCCAACCCGAAGTTGCAGCCGAACTGACTGATGCGCCGGCAATCAAACAGTTCGCGGCCGAGTTTGAGAACCCGGAAGGGCGGCCATTGATGGCGGTCCTGTTGCTTAGCGATGCGGATGCGACATCAGATGCGACACTGCCGTTTCCGGTCAGCTATGTGGTGGATGCCAGCAAAGCCAACGCGCCAGACTTGATGCGCCGTTACCGCGACGGCGGAAACGAGGTTGTCGCGCTGACACCACTGCCCGAAGGCGCAGCACCCGTTGATGTCGAGGTCGCGTTTTTATCTTATCTTTCTGCCGTCCCGGAAGCCGTTGCCGTGATGGATGTTCCGGAGGGCACATTTCAGGCCGGACGCAGCCTTGCCACCCANGTGNCNNAGGCGCTGGCGGCCTCGGGCCATGGGATGATTACCTATAAACGGGGCCTGAATTCAGCCATTCAGGTTGCCGAGCGCGAAGGAGTGCCAACCGCACTGGTGTTCAGTGATATTGATGGCATTGGCCAAAATGGTGCCGCGATCAAACGGTTTATTGATCGCGCAGCATTTCGGGCCGGCCAGCAGGGCGGGGTCATATTGGTCGGGCGAAACCGCCCCGAGACGATCAAAGCGCTGTTGGAATGGGGGCTTGGAAACCGGGCCAATACGGTGGCTTTCGCACCGGTTTCGGTGTTGCTGCAGGCACAATAACGGGGCTTTGAAGCGGTCGGGTTAGCGCCCGTCCGGTTCAGTTTTTTCCCGAGCGCACATAAAGCCCGGCATCTGCCGCTGCGCGTCGTATGGCGTTGGATTTATGCATGGTTTCCTGATACTCGGCCTCTGGGTCGCTGTCATAGACAACGCCACCACCGGCTTGAATATACAGTTTTTCGTCCTGCAAAACGGCCGTGCGCAGGGCGATGCACATATCCATGTCACCGTTGGACGCAAAATACCCGACGCCGCCGCCATAGACACCGCGTTTCACNGACTCAAGCTCATCAATAATTTCCATCGCCCGCACTTTAGGCGCACCTGAAACAGTCCCAGCCGGCAGNCCCGACAGCAGTGCTGACAGCGCGTCATGTTCGNCCGACAGNTCNCCCACTACATTTGACACAATGTGCATCACGTGGCTGTAGCGTTCGATGANGAATTTTTCGGTTGGGTGGACGGTGCCGATCTTGCTGACTTTGCCGGTGTCATTGCGNCCCAGATCAAGCAGCATCAGATGCTCGGCCAGTTCCTTTTCGTCGGCCAGCAATTCTTCTTCCAGCGCCTTGTCTTCGGCTGGGGTTTGCCCGCGCCGCCGGGTTCCGGCCACAGGGCGGATTGTGACCTCATTGTCAAAAACCCGCACCAGAATTTCCGGGCTGGCACCGATGACCTGAAAGCCACCAAAGTTAAAAAAGAACATGAACGGCGACGGGTTGGTGCGCCGCAGGCTGCGATAAAGTGCAAAAGGCGGTAGCGGGAAATCCTGTGTCCAGCGTTGCGACGGGACGACCTGAAAAATGTCACCCGCGCGAATGTAATCCTTGGATTTTTCGACCGCGGCCAGATAGCCTTCGTGGCTGAAACTGGATGTTGGTTCGGTATCGGGCAGGGGCGCGCCCAGATCATGGGTGGCATCGCGGGGCTGGCGTTCAAGATCGCGCAGCGCGTCCATCACCCGTTCGCCTGCCTGGGCATAGGCCGCGCGCGCCGACAGGCCCGAACTGGCCCATGCAGGTGACACAAGGATCACGTCGCCCTTGACCCCATCCAGCACCGCCACCAACGAAGGACGCAGCATCACGGCGTCGGGCAGGCCAAGCGGGTCGGGGTTCACGTCTGGCAAATGCTCGACCAGCCGGATCATGTCATAGCCAAGATAGCCAAACAGCCCGGCGGCTGAGGCAGGCAGATCGTCTGGCAGCTCGATCCGGCTTTCGGCGATAAGCTGGCGCAGGGTGTCCAGGGGGGAACCGTCCAGCGGCTCGAAACTGTCCGGATCAAACCGCGCGTTGCGGTTGATCTGCGAGGTTTCCCCGTGGCATTTCCAGATCAGGTCGGGCTTCATGCCGATGATTGAATAGCGCCCGCGCACCTCGCCCCCGGTGACACTTTCCAGCATGAAGCTGTCTGTGCGCGCCTCGGCCAGTTTCAGCATCAGCGATACCGGCGTGTCCAGATCAGCCGCCAGCCGCGTATAGACAACCTGATTTTCGCCCGCTTCATAGCGGGCGGCGAAACTGTTGAAATCCGGGGTCAGGGCCATCGCGCTGTGCCTTTAGGGAAATTGTGCGTGAATGGAATTTAGCGCCGCCTGATTTAGCGAAATGCCAGCGTCCGCCTGAATTGCGCGGGTGAAAGACGCCAAAATATCCTGCGCGATGCCCTGCGCCGTTTCACCAGCCACAGCTGCTGCCAGGTCTTCGGCCTCGGGATTATCCGCGTCGGGCGGCAGAACCGCGCGCAACTGGATGATCCAGACCTTGCCCTCTGCCTGGATCAGCGCGCTTTCGCCTTCGTCCAGCTCAAAGACCTTGGACATCAGCGCCGGGACAGAGCCCTGAATAAATGCCGCGCGGGTTACATGGGTTTCAACCGTAACCGGATGTCCGAGCGTGCCGATCCGGGTGCCGTTTTCAAGCTGCGCGATCAACACGGCGGCCTCGTCGGCCAGTCGGGTGCTGACCTGATCCAGATGCCATGCGGCCTGAACCGCGTCGCGCGCGTCGTCAAAAGGTTCCGGGTGGGCTGGGGTCAAAGTGTCCAGACGCAGCGCGAAAACGCCGCCGTCGGCCAATTCGGCAATTTCGGGGAAATCACCCTGTGCCACTTGGGCGGCTGCTTGGGAAAATCCTGTATAGGCGGCGATGCCGTCGGTTGTTTCGGCGCTCCAGTCGATCTGGCCCAGCACCATATCGGTTTCGTCGGCCAGTTCTTCCAGCGTGGCACCACCAGCCAGAAGATCGTCAAATTCGGTGATTTGATCGGCCACAATGCGGCGCGCACGATCGGCGGCCAGTTCGGCGCGCAGATCGTCAGCGACATCTTCAAATGGGGTGCTTTGGGCGGCAAGGATCGCATTGATGCGGAACAGCGCCGGGCCAAGGTCGGTTTGCGACGGGCCGGCAATGCCCGGTTCTGAAAGGGCGAAAACTGTGTCTGCGGCAGCGCCCAGATCACCCCGGCTGACATCGCCAAGATCAACGTCACTTAGCGCCAGGCCGCGCTCGGACACCAATGTATCAAACGTGGTGCCGCCAGCCAGTGCTTCAACGGCCGCGTCTGCTTCGGCTTGTGTCGCAAAAATCAGACGTTCGACCAGACGGCGCTCGGGTTGATTAAACTGCGCATCGCGTTCCGCATAAAGCGCGCGCAACGTGTCCTCATCAATCTCAACCTGATCAATCAGGCTGTCGGGCGACAGCCACGCATAGGTCAATGCCTTTGTGTCGGGCAGCATGAAATCATCGGTATTTGCATCATAAAACGCGCGCAAACCTGCGTCATCTGGGGCCGGAACCGGGGTGGACAGCGTTGCTTCGTCCAGTTCAATCCAGGAAAAATTCCGCCGCTCGCCGATGTAATCCAGGGTCACATCCGCATAGACGTCAGGCGCGCGCACACCGCCAAGAACCGCCCGTTCCAGAATGCCGCGCGCCGCAGTCACCCGCAGGACGTTTTCATACTGGGCCGGTGTCATGCCGTTTTGCTCCAGCGTAAATTCATAGGCTTCGCGGTCAAAATTGCCATTTAGCCCGACAAAGCCGGGGCTGCTTAGAACCTGTTGGTGCACTTCTTCGTCGCCGATTGACAGGCCGATGCGCGCAGCCTCATTTTCCAGCGCCGCGCCCGACACCAGCCGTTGCAGAACGTTACTGTCGACACCGAACTGGCGGGCCTGCGCCAGACTGACCGGGCGGCCAACCTGTGCACTAAGGGCGCGCAATTCCTGATCAAGCTCGCGCGCATAGCGATCCACCGAAATTTCGGTATCACCAACGGAGCCGACCGACTGTATACGCCCGCCCAGACCGTTCGCGCCAAAGCCGGCAAAGCCGACGATTAGCAGGATCACGATGCCCCAGACGATGAAATTCGGTTTTTGACCTTTTGCGCGTTGCGCCATGTTCTTTGCCCTGCTGTTTTTCGGCTCGCCGTTATCTACGCGGGATGTGGCAGTGGAGCAAGGTCAGAGCATCAGGTTTTGANCGNCGGAGGAAAGAGGTNCAGAATTCGGTTTGAAATGGTGGCTGAAACGGGGGGGTAAGCTGTGGGGTGGGCAAAGCNGCCGACTGAAACCCAACAACCCCCACTACACCTTGCCACCTTGATACCAAGGTTGTAGTGATGGTTCATGCCAAATGTCGAACGTGTTCAAACCGGACTTCGTATAGAAAAGCGACTTCTAAAGGTTCTCAAGGCGCTTGCCGAGTACCTTGATATGTCCGTCGCCGAAGTCATTGAAGGAATTGCTCTGCATTCGTTTGAAGGGAAGGCCCCCTTTTCTGAAAGAACGCTCGCAAAAATCGCGAAAATTAGGGAAGTCTATGACCTCGAACTCACAGCTGAGGACAGCCACGATCTTTGCGAGAAAGAGGGAAAATGACGCTAACAAACTACCAGAAAAAGCTTCGGGACTTGGAAACAGGGGAACTGAACCCAAGTGATTTCGATCACATGGATCACGTCGGGGTCGCCGTCGAGGCATTAAAAAAATACGGATTCTTCGAGGCCGTTTCCAGATTTGCAAAGGGTTTGCAGGCATTAACCGAAAAAGCTGGAGTTCCGGAAAAATACAACGCGACGATAACGTTTGCGAGCATGAGTCTGATCGCTGAACAAATGCACTCGGGTGACTGCGAGGATGCCGTAGCCTTCGTGCAGGCAAACGGTCCCCGCTTTACAAAGGCCTTTCTGACCGGTCAGTTTCCGAACGTGCGATTCAATTCAGACCTGGCAAAAAGAATTCCGCTTCTCCCGACGGATCAATTCTCAAAGGGCGCGTCATAGTCAAAATGGCCACAGCGATTGCATACGCTCAAGGGCTAACCGTTCTGCCGTTCTCCGCATGCCCGCAGTAGGGCAAGGTCGCAGTGACAGGTTTTGAGTGGCGGGTGAGTACGGTGAAGAATTGACCTAGATTCGACGCCCGACTGGTGCATGAAAAGGGCGCTGTCTGCAAGCGGTCACGAGCGCCGGGCGACCCCAGAACTTAGCCCGGCTTTTTTATTTCTACAGAATGCGGATACGGAATGGTGATACCATTTTCATCAAAGGCTTCTTTGACGGATTTGATCATATCAAACTTGACGTCCCAATAGTCCGCCGCGTCGCACCAAACCCGGGTTGTCAGATCAACTGAGCTGTCTCCAAGGTTTGTCACACGCACCCAAGGCGCCGGATCGGCATGTATGCGGGCATCCGCATCCGCGAGGTCAGTAATGATCTTTGCCGCTTTGTCCGTACTGTCACCATAGTCGATGCCAAATTCCATATCGCAGCGACGGGTGCTATGGGCGGAATAGTTCCTGATAATCGAGCCCCACGCCTGACCATTGGGAACAATGATCTGAACATTGTCGAGTGTCACAAGCTCTGTCGCGAATAGATTAAGGTCCTTCACTATGCCCGTTGTGCCGCCAATGTCGACCATTTGGCCCAGTTTATAGGGCCTGAACAGGATCAACATAAAACCGGCGGCAAGGTTGCTTAGCGTGCCCTGCAAGGCAAGCCCAATGGCAAGTGTGACGGCGCCCAGCATTGCAACAAGGCTGGTCGCCTCTATTCCAAACAAGCCCAGCACCGCGACAAGGACAACGATAAGAATGGCCCATTTCACGACACTTGCCGCGAAATTACCCAAGGTGTCATCAATTTCAGGCGAGGCATTCACACGACGACGCACAACGCCACTGACGAAGCGCGCCGTCACCCAGCCCACAACCAATACAAACAGCGCCTTGATTGCGTTTAAAATCAGGGGGGCGAAATCCCCCGCGCTGGCAATTAAATCACCCATCATTTGTCACAGTTCTTCTAAAAAATTACAGATTACAAAGGACGGAATGCCCAATTTTTGCAGCGGGAAACCTAGCCGCGAAGTTTCTTTAACACCGCACCAACGATGACCTGAACGACCATGCCGCCGACACCACCGCCAACAAGGTTCGCTGCCATGGCGCCAATATCCAAACCTGCTGCCGCGTCACCGCCAGCTGCGCCCAGAAGGCCGCCAAGAATCTGCCCGCCGCCTACGCCGCCCACAGCACCGGCGATCAAATTGCCGATATTTCCCAAATCGCCACTTTTGACGGCTTTGCCGCCGCCCACACCACCGATTGCGCCACCGATTAGTTGACTGATTAGTTGTTCCATGTCCGAGACTCCCTTTTACTTTTTATACTGATCACTAGGCATGCATTCTTTTTCAGAGGCAACATTTTCGTTTGCCGGCGCATGCGACGCGGGCAAAACTGCCACACATTTGCCACGAAGCGCCGATTTTTCTGTGGGCTCGCAAAAGGGCAAGGTCGCAGTGACAGGTTTCGAGTGGCGGATGAACGAGGTGCTGAATTGGGTTTGGAATGGTGGCTGAAATGGCAGTGCTTTTGGAGTGGTGGTGAGCTGTGCGGACAAAGCGGTCGACGATTCGTGCGACCGAATGACCGAATTGTGGTTTCTAGTACAAGCATGCCTTTCCGGCCAAATCACTCACCGCTCAATAATCTTGAGCGTCATATCGCGTGCCTGACGGATTATTCCAAGGGCATCTTCAATCGGCATATCGTCGAATGCGGGGTCAAGATTGTTGGTGCTGACTGTCAGTCGCGAACCCTCTCCATAGGGTTGCCAGGTCGAACATTCTGTCCTTCTAAAGGCGTCCGGCAGTAGACAAACCGAACCTTGTTTTAAATCACCTTCGCGATATGTCTTGAGCGATCCACCATCCTTCCAATATAGGGGAATGGCATGATCAGTTTCTGGCGCAATGAGAATTTTACCTATGCGACGGTACGGTTCAGAAGAGTAACTGCTGCACCAATTAGGCGGCTTATCTACGCTACAGGCAAGTCCCATGGGCTTGTGACTTGATGCTGGGGTGATCCAAACGGTATCTATGTCGATCGCCCGCTCACCGTTTCGACTTAACCGACAGAACTGGGCGAAATCAGGTTTTCTATTAATACGATCGAANAAGCCGATTTCGTTTCCCTTNTCCAGACGAGGTTGCAACTCGGGAGGTAGATGCAGGGTTTTTCCAGCGATCCGAACCTGGAGAGAGGCATCGAGGCAGGCACTTGGTACATATTGATCCCAGAGTGCAAAACTTGCGGTTCCAACAGCAGCAACAGCAAACACCACTACTGACTTCAATGGGGAAATTCCAGCCAGCCGCAAAATTCCACCCCAGCCGGCCCCGGCGACTAGCATTACGATGGATAGGCCTGTCGCCAATAGATAACCTAGTCCCGAATATTGATCGGTTGGCGGGTCAGACCAAACGAAACCGGTTGGAAGAGCAATTGCAAACAACAGAAGNGGGACACGCCATCGCCCCCCAAACCGAAGTGCCAAGGCCGATGACAACACGACCCCAATCGCCACNAATCGAAAAATTGCCTGTGGATCGAGTGGGAACATTCTCAAATTGCCTTTTCATCACAAATTGTCGAATGATTCTCAAACCCACAACCCACGATGGGCAATGATATCAATTTAGATGTATTTTCCGTTGGCGACGTAACCTAGGTTTTGGAGAACCGACATTGAGCGTGTTGTTTACAACCGGAGTATGGGCTTAAAACACCCACCAATTTGTTGAGAAATACCAAGCGTTACTACGCATTCTCCTAGCCAACCCGCGGGCATTCCTGCTTTGTGATCCCGCTAATCGGTGCCGCGATAGGGCTCGACATATTGCAGCGCCATGTCCCATGGGAAGAAAATCCATGTGTCCTGCGATACCTCGGTAATGAATGTATCGACCATCGGGCGGCCCTTGGGTTTGGCATAGACGGTGGCGAAATGGGCCTTGGGGAACATCTCTCGGACCAGTTCGAGCGTTTTGCCGCTGTCTACCAGATCATCCAAAACCAAAATTCCGGTGCCATCGCCCATCAGATCTTTGTCGGGTGATTTCAGCACCACCGCGCCGGACTGGCTTTGGTTGTCATAGCTTTTCACGCTGATCGTATCGACAGTTCGGATGTCCAGCTCGCGCGCGACGATCATTGCCGGGGCCATGCCGCCGCGCGTTATCGCAACAACGGCTTTCCAGGCACCATCGTCGGGCCCGTGGCCATCCAGCCGCCAAGCAAGAGCGCGTGAATCGCGGTGAATCTGATCCCAGCTGATGTGAAATCCTTTTTCGTGGGGCAGGCGGTCTGTCATGTTTTACACCGTTGTTATGTCTGGGGCGTCCACAGCCTTCATGCCAACCGCATGATAGCCCGCATCCACATGCAACACTTCGCCCGTCACGCCGGACCCAAGATCAGACAGCAGATAAAGCGCCGATTTTCCCACATCGTCCGTGTCAACATTGCGCCGCAGCGGCGAATTATATTGGTTCCATTTCATGATATAGCGGAAATCGCCGATGCCAGAGGCGGCCAATGTCTTAATCGGCCCGGCGGAAATTGCGTTGCAGCGAATGCCGTCCTTGCCCAGATCCTCGGCGATATAACGCACCGAAGCCTCTAGTGCGGCTTTGGCCAGCCCCATGACGTTATAATGCGGCATAACCTTTTCGGCGCCGTAATACGTGAGCGTCAGCAACGAGCCGCCCTCATTCATCATCGCTGCGGCGCGCTGGCACACAGCCGTGAAGGAATAAACCGAGATGTCCATCGACATGTTGAAATTGGCGCGGCTGGTATCAACATAGCGGCCACGAAGTTCATTTTTGTCCGAAAAACCAATGGCATGAACGACGAAGTCAATGCTTCCCCATTCGTCCTTTAGTCGGGCGAACAGGGCGTCCAATGACGCCTCATCGTTGACATCACATTCCACGACCAGATTTGATCCGACCTGTTCGGCCAGTGGCTCGACCCGCTTTTTCAGTTGTTCGCCCTGATAGGAAAAGGCCAGTTCGGCACCGGCATCGGCGCAATGTTTGGCGATGCCCCATGCGATTGATTTATCGTTTGCGAGCCCCATAATCAGGCCTCGCTTGCCCGCCATCAGATTGTTCGACATTCTTGCCCTCACAGGATCGTTATTGTTATCTAACAGCCGTTTAAGACAATCGGCCAGTTGCTACAAGGAAAACGGACGCGACGTCACTGTTGTGCGGGGCTGTGACGGTTGGTACAGGCGAAATTGGATGGAGTTAACTATGAATGACCGCGACGGTATTTTCGCCGGCGATGACCCTTTTGTCATTGCTAAAAACTGGCTGGATGACGCGACACCTGTGGAGCCGTCAGACCCGAACGCGGCCGCCTTGGCAAGCGTGGACAGTG
>JGI24723J26617_10002924_pt1 | contig 12872 bp, 8 predicted proteins | sample Cruoilmetagenom6_FD_26617 | JGI IMG/M metagenome (IMG submission 26617) | reverse complement strand
GTCATATACCCTATTAAAAACATCGGTAGCGAGTTCATGCCCCCCCTTTATGAAGGTGAGCTATTATACATGCCAACAACACTCCCAGGCGTCTCCCTCACAAAGGCAAAAGATATCTTAGCCCAAACCAATCGTTTGATAAAAACCTTACCAGAGGTTGAACAAGTCTTTGGCAAAGCCGGCAGAGCAGATACCGCAACTGACCCAGCGCCCATAACCATGATCGAGACATGGATCAAATTAAAAGGAAAATCAGAATGGCGTGATGGGCTAACTGTTAAGGGCCTTATTAAAGAACTCGATCAACGAACTAAAATTCCAGGCCTGATTAATTCATGGGGCTACCCAATTAAAATACGCATGGATATGATCTCTACAGGCATAAGAACACCAGTTGGAATTAAAATTTCTGGCAATGATCTAAAATCCATAGAACGCATAGCGCTTGAAGTTGAGGCCAGTGTGAAAAAGGTAAAAGGTACCAGATCAGCTTTCGCAGACAGGGTCATTGGGGGTAAATACCTCGAAATTTCCCCAAATAGACGCGAGCTTGCTCGACAAAATATAGACTTAGCTGTCTTTCAGTCTGTCATACAAACGGCTCTTGGTGGCATGAAACTCTCAGAAAGCGTCGAAGGAAGAGAGCGCTATAATATCATCCTGCGCTATGATCGCCCCTTTCGGGAAACACCTGAACAGTTAAATGACATATTAGTGCCAACACCAGGCGGTCAACACATTCCCCTAAACGAACTAGCAACCATAAAGTTAGTCGACGGCCCACCAATGCTTCGGTCAGAAAATGCTCGCCTCACAGGTTGGGTCTTTGTCGATATCGCAGGAAGAGACTTAGGCACCTACGTTGAAGATGCAAAAACTCAAATCACAAACAAAGTACAACTCCCCGCCGGCTATTCAATCAGCTGGTCAGGTCAATTCGAACAACTGATAGAAGCACGCGAAAAACTCACAATCGCAATCCCTTCAGTCATCCTCATTATATTTGTTTTATTAATGCTACATTTTAACAGGTTAGACCGCACCCTCATCATAATGATGTCACTACCCTTCGGTCTCATCGGTGGCATCTGGGCAATGTATCTAGCTGGCTATAATTTCTCAGTCGCAAGTGCCGTTGGTTTTATTGCTCTCGGCGGCATCGCCGTTGAAACAGCCGTCGTCATGCTTCTCTACATTGATGCACAAATCAGGGTCCATCCACCAAAAACAAAAGAAGATCTGTTTAATTCAATTCTAGCAGGAGCCGTCTTAAGAGTGCGCCCCAAACTAATGACAGTCACAGTCATTATCGCCGGTCTCCTCCCGATATTCTTCACAGATGGCATCGGTGCAGACGTCATGCGGCGCATCGCCCTTCCGATGATTGGCGGCATGATCACAACAACAATCCTAACTTTAATCGTCATCCCCGTTATTTATCTACTCTGGGAAGGCAGAGAACAAAAAGCAATGACAAACACAAAAACAAACAAAGATGCTCAACAAGAGCTAGAGCTAACAGTTTAAGAGTTATCGTTAAGAATATTAAAGACCACTTTACAAGGCCTCTTTAAATGACAAACAATTGCAGTATTTATAACTTATAATCTATGTATCAAGACAGTTAGGCCCGCAGCACACTGACGAAAGCGAAATGAAAACAATGCTCAAAAATTCAAAATTACGTTTCAAATCATTGTCAGTTACAGCACTGTGCACCATTGGGATGATGCTTAACTCTCCCATAGCCTCAAAAGCTGAGAACATTCAAAAGTCAGAACAACATGAGTTCAAAGTCGTTGAATATGTTAACTGGCTAAGCAATCCATGGGGAATGACCTTCTTACCAAATGGAGACATCCTCGTCACAGAGAAACAAAAAAAACAACTCCGTATCATCAAAAATGGCAAGCTAGATAAAACCCCAATTTCGGGTCTCCCTACAAACATTGACACAGGCGGTCAAGGTGGCCTCTTAGATGTAACCATCCATCCTAATTTCAAAGAGAATTTTTTGGTTTATTTCTCTTATTCAGGTAGAGGCAAAGGCGGAAAAGGAACAGAAGTCGCCAGAGGAAAAATAACAGGCAACAAACTAGAAAATGTGAAAACCATCTTTAAAGTGTCTCCAAAAACCAGCGGCTCACACCATTACGGCTCCCGACTTCAATTCGCGAAAGACGGCACCTTATTCATCACCACCGGTGATCGTTACAGCTATTCAAAAGAAGCCCAAAATCCGGCTAATCATCTCGGCAGTGTCATCCGCATAAATGATGATGGTTCAATTCCAAAAGACAACCCATTTGTCGGGCATGCTAAATACAAACCAGAGACCTATTCATATGGCCACCGAAACACACAAGGCCTCACCCTAAACCCAAAAGACAACACCCTCTGGCTCCACGAACACGGTCCCCGCGGTGGAGATGAGCTAAACAAACTAGACAAACCAGGCGCAAACTACGGCTGGCCTAAAGTCACATATGGAATTGATTATAGCGGCGCCATCATTTCAAACAAAACCAAAGCTCCTGGCATAGTCCCACCAGTGATCTATTGGAAACCATCAATCGCCCCAAGTGGTATGGCATTCTACTACGGAAATAAATTCCCAAAATGGCAAGGCAATCTTTTCGTCGGCGCCCTAGCAGGTGCCCATTTGCGCCGCATTGTTTTTGAAGGAGACAAGGTTACAAAACAAGAAGTCTTGCTAAAACACAGCGCCCGCTTCAGAGATGTGAAAACCGGGCCAGACGGTTACATCTATTTATTAACAGACGATAGGCAAGGACAACTCTTAAGGTTGGAACCGATTAAATAATACTTCAATTAAAAAAAATGTAGTGGTAGAATTTCTAATAAACTCTACCACTACAATCACTTAATCTAAAAAGGGTTATTCTCAGATTTTCCTTTGCTTTCAAAAAACTCTTTCGTAATTTTGAAAACTACCGGACTAAGCAGAGCCAAAGCTATTAAGTTTGGAATTGCCATAAGAGCATTTAACGTATCCGCCAAAAGCCAAACAAACCCTAGTTTTAAGGTTGCTCCAACCAAAGCGGCTGCAGACCAAACAATACGAAATGGCATTATAATCTTCACACCAAACAGATATTGTAATGATCTCTCACAATAATAACTCCACCCAAGAATTGTTGTAAAAGCGAAGATACTAATTGATATCGCTATGATATACCCACCAAAGCCTGGTAAAGCTAAATTAAAGGCATGAGATGTCAAGGCTGCTCCAGTTTCACCACTTGTCCATGCTCCAGTAGCAATAATTGCAAGAGCAGTGAACGTACAAACTATAATCGTATCAATGAAAGTACCAAGCATTGCAACGAGCCCCTGGCTAACAGGTCCTTTCGTTGAAGCCGCCGCGTGAGCAATTGGAGCCGAACCTAAGCCTGCTTCATTCGAGAAAACACCTCGTGCGACACCAAAACGAATAGCCGCCCAAACAGCAGCACCTGCAAAGCCACCAGTAGCAGCAGCTGGAGAAAATGCGTGAGTAAAGATAAGATTGAAAGCACCAGGTATTGCATCAACATTTAATATTAAAACCAATGTACTAGCCGCAATATAAGCAATTGCCATGAAAGGAACTAGCTTGCCAGCAATCGTTGAGATCCGCTCAATCCCTCCGATTAAAACCATACCAACAAGAACAAGCAAAACAACACCTGTAACCCATTCAGGAATAGCAAAATTGGTGCTCAAAGCGTTTGCAATAGAATTAGCCTGTACCATATTCCCAATACCAAAACCGGCGATACCAGCAAAGAAAGCAAATAGAACAGCTAACCACTTCCATTTCGCTCCAAGGCCATTTTTGATATAATACATCGGGCCACCAACAAACTTACCCCGTTCATCTTTTTCTCTATATTTAACAGCAAGAACAGCTTCAGCAAATTTTGTAGCCATACCAACCAAAGCAGTCATCCACATCCAAAAAACAGCACCAGGCCCCCCAAGGAATATAGCAGTAGCAACGCCAGCAATATTACCAGTACCAATAGTGGCAGCTAATGACGTCATGAGGGCATTAAAAGGGCTAATTCCACTATCATCACCAGGAATTCGTCCCTGCCAAAGTAGTTTAAATCCAAAAGGAATTTTTATAATTGATAAGAGTTTAAGGCCAAAAGTAAGGTATATTCCCACACCCAAAATCAGCACCAACATTGGCACTCCCCAAACTACTCCATTCAACCAATTGACAGCATTTGTGATTATTTCCATTGTTCCCTCCCAAAGAATTCAAAGCTAGACAGATATAAAATTACTAATAAATGTTCTCGCATTAAGAAAATCTAAGGTGAGTCCACATTAGATAATCAAGCGGCTAGCCTACGATTCAATAGACTATTGGTCAAGAGATGGGAAAAAAGTGAACCACACAGGCAAAAGAAATTTACAAAAAAAACCTACAACCAATAATTCATACAATAGAAAGAGCAAGCCGCAGAGCCCCCCAATGCTGACCATCAATTACAATCGGCATTGAAATATCTTTCATGAAAACATTCTTACCACCACCAAGATCACGTAAATATGTCTGAACCAAAAATTCTTTCCTGTTCCGACCAGCATTTAAACCTGTAGGGTCATCAAAAAGACGGCGGTTGCGAGAATTGGATGCATTCCAAATAGGATCATCCCCTTGCGGTTTTGAATATTTTTTATTATGCACCGGTAAATACCCATTCCGGTCAACCGCTGCACAAAAGACAAAGCTAGCATCCATACTAAGAACCGGCTCAATAATTGTTGGTAAAACTTCATCAAAAAATGGCAAGCCTTTAGTGGTGACCTGCTCCGGATTAGATCCTGCAATCGGAACATAAGCTTGATCAAACAGCGCTGCCTTTGAAACTTTACCATTATTCAAACCAGTTTCAAATTCTCTCACAATTAGATCACGGCGTTCTGTTATAATTTCTATATATTGCTTTTCTTTAAATTCAGCCTGCTGAATAAAACTTGAAAGGGCATCCTGAATAGATCCATCCATTTCAACAAAACGAAACCGGGTGCCCAAAGGCTGGTGGCCCTGAACATTAGCTTGCACTCTACCAATGCCCTCAAAATCAATCTCAACTGTCGACCCAATCGTTAGCGTCCCCTCTTCCAGGTCTAGAAGTGATCCCTCTAAAGAAATATCGCGCGCGACTGTTTGATAAGTACGTCCTCTATCCGTTAATATAACAGGGATACCACAAGGCAGTCTTGGGTTAGCTCGACTGTCTACATCACCGATACTATTCGCTGTCACGGCAAGCCTATGTCCAAGCTTATCGAAAGTCAGATTAATAACTCCAACTTTACTCCCAAGCACATCTGAAACGCGGTTTAGATCAGTTACCGTTTTTGTAAACATACTAATCGGATTTCGTTGCTCTACAGCTCCACCCGCTGCCGCTTGCGCGTTAGAGCTCAGTTCGTTTAATGCTGTCACTTGGTTGGAAACATTTCCAGCCACAGAGTTCGCAGCTAAATTCATTTGCCCAATAATTTGAGTAATTTCACTCATATTAATAACAGTTGTGCTCACAGCACTCTCAACACAAGTAATATTTTCACTAATTTGACGCGCAGCATTCGCTGTTTGCTCAGATAAAGCTTTTACTTCACCGGCAACAACGGCAAACCCCAAACCGGCCTCACCAGCTCGTGCAGCTTCAATCGTAGCGTTTAGAGACAGCAAATTAGTTTGACGAGAAATCGTGTCAATCAACGATGTGATATCAGAAATACGTAAAGCAGTTTCTTTTAACTGCTCTATTGTAGTGCCAGCCACATCTGTTTTATCAACGGCATCGCCTGCTAACTTAGACATGTTCTCAGCCTGGCCGCCAACTTCAAGGCTGTTTGATTGGATTTCTTCAATACGTGAAGCAACAGATTGTATGGCACTTCCGGTCGCCTCAGAACTTCGATCTACAATGTTAACCCCTTCACTCATCTCTTTAATAGAAGAAGAAAGGTCTGTACTCGCACCATCAAGGTCATCACAAAGCCCTTCTAAAACCTCTTTGGAATGATCGAGTTCTTCAGAGATTGATTCTGAAAACAAAACTGCTTCTTTCCGTTTTATTTCGTCCTTTTCCAAAGCAAAATGAGCTGACATCGCCAGTTTCATATCAATGAAAACAGCACGAATAAGAGCACTTACCTTAGAGTTTAATTGACTGTCGTTCTTAAAAAAAGTTGGGAGGAATGCCTCAAGCAAATAAGAGTAAGCAGCGATATAATTATCGGGCTTTATCCCAACACATGTTTGCGCATCACCACAACGAAAAGCATGATCTCGTAGATCTTCTACAACCTCACCTTTAAACAAAGAGCCCCAATGATCAATTTGAGTTTGAACAAATTGAGTTTCATCAAGCCCCTCACCCATAATTGCCCGCAAGGAAGGGTCAGACTTAGATGCAGAATAAAATTCTTTGAAGACTTTAGTTATATCTTTTTCAAGCAACTCACTGACCAGAGGCAAGACATCATATTGGTCATTATCAAAGTCATCAAGTCGCCTCAAAAAGGCCGGTTTAGTCTGCATAAGAACCTCTTAGCATCATGAAAAATTCATCTCTTTCAAAAAAGAGACAACTTTAAAACATGTAAAAAAATTGAAGCAATGACTAAGAGGTTAATTACAAAGATATTAAATTGGGATAAATTAAAATATGTACACAGAGCAAGTATTTTAAATCAAAAATTGCCCGCAAATGATAAAATGATTATTCAATAAACACGACTGATCATCAATACTTGCGAAAAAAAATAATCAAGATAGTTTTGAATATATTTTAAAGTTGGAATAATAAAGCCTGAACAACAAGAGTTAAACAGGCTTTATTAACGAAGCATAATCGATTTAGAATTCAACCGTAACAACTATCAAACATATTGTACCGGCTCAAAACCTTCAAAATTAGGATGCCCTAAAAATAACTTATCATTCTGCCCGGCGTTCCTATGAGCATCTCTAAACTGCTCAGATTTAGTCCACGCTTCAAAATTTTCTTTAGAGCTCCAAATTGTGAATGAAGAATAGAGCGTATGCTCATCCTGCTCGGGCCCCTTAAGAAGTTTAAATTCCTCAAACCCTGCCATTTCACTTAACCGGCTATCTCTTCCCTGCCAAACTTTTTCAAAGTCAGTTTCCTTACCTTTGATCACTTGAAATCTATTCATCGCAATAAACACGAGCATTATCCTTTTACTTATAATCAACAAAAAGAAATTATAGCGGTTGAAGCAAATGAACCGAACTGCATTATCTGCAACAATATTTGTGAGCAAAGGAGAATTGCAAATAGAGTGACCAAAACAATAACACTGCTCAAATTGTTTCAGTCACTCTGTTTTTAGAATAGAATAAATGATAACTGACTATTCTAAAAACTTAGATGGTCTTAAATCTCAATAAATTTTCATGAGGGTCTTTGATGAAAAACTCACGAATTGCTTTCATTTCATAAGCGTTCACTTTACTCAAACCCAAAATTTTTCGTGTAACAAATTCCTTATACAACAAATCGATTTTTTCAGAACAAATCGTACAAGTTGTCTTTAGCGGTAACTGATCGTCACGTGTTAAATAAAATTTAATAGACATAGTTTCACGAGAGGCAATTAAATAACCCTCATCAACAAGATCAATAGTGAAACCCAAATTATTTTGATAATAAACTCGTGTTTCCTCTAAATCCAATGAAGGTAAAGAAAGAATGTCATTGCCCCCCGCGCTCAAAATTAACCACCAAACCTCACTGTTGCAGAAAGTTTAGCGCTAAAGCCCGCCTCATTATCCTCATGACGGTGAATACGGTAATCTTCATCAAAAATATTATTGAGAGTTAGTGCTGTTGTGAAATTCTCATTCACTTCATAAGTGGCAAATAAATCCACAATGCTATATGAAGGTGTTGGTGTTTCATCAATACTAAGATCATCTGGGTTTACAGCATCCGGCACTCTGTTTTGAGCATCTGCATATGTCCAGCGTCCACCAACAGTTAGCTTATCCTCAAGAAAACGAAACCCAACAGTTGCCACCACTTTATCTGGATAAATTGACTTAAGAGGTTGCCCATTTGTTAAATCATCACCGCGTACATGAGTGTAAGCTAAATTAACAAACATATGTCTGTTGTCGTAAGTCGCTTCAAGTTCAAAACCTTCAAGTCGAGCATTCGTAATATTGACATATTGGCTCTCGCCGCATCCCGTCCCATTAAAAGGGTTAAAACATGTCGCCGGATTTAAACCAACAACTCTATTCTCTATAAAATCATCGACATCATTTCTAAAAATAGATGCCTTTGCCCGGAAAACATCTTTTTCATTGAAAATTTTATCAAAAGCTAAGTTAACACCACCTTCAATATTTTCAGCTGTTTCTGGTCTTAAATTAACATTCGGAATAATATCAAATTCTGGCGGTACAGGGTGAAGACCACTTTGTAGAGTTTCGGAAACAGCCGGAGCTCTAAACCCTTCAGCATAAGTGGCATAAAACTGAATGCCCTTAACTGGAGTAACCCCAACTGTTAGTTTCGGTGAAACTTGATCTTCTTCAACATTAAAACCATTACCAGACAATTCGTAACTATCATAACGAAGAGCAGCGATAACCTCTAACCAATCTCCATATTCAAGCTTTTCTTGAATATAAAAACCATAAGTTTCACGCTCACCAGAAGGTGTAAATAAGTCACCACTACCATTAGGGTCTGATGTAGACACATCATCTTTAAAATAATCTCCACCATAAGTCAGAGTGTGATTAAATTGTCCTAATGAAAAACGTGAAGAATTAAATATATCAAATCCAACAGTATCTACTTCAAATTTTGCTTTACTCCCTGCTGGGGTCACAACTTGATCAACAAAAGAAGGCGGTCCAAATGGAGGAAACACAACAACTGATTTTGTTAAAGTTTCAAGTCTGGTCTGGGTCAACTCAGTCGAGGTAAAATAACCAGAAACATTCAAATCAATCAGGTCATTGCCAGTCGGGTTATAAGCCCATTTAGCAGAAAATGTTTGATCTTCAGCTTCAGTATCTTGTTGATTTGCATCACTAACCAAACCTGTCGTGTATTCATCTTTTTTATGTATATAACCAAGTTTTAATTGATTACCTACACCAAAATCAAAAACGCTTTTGATCAAGCCAGAAACAAGTTGTTTATCAGAATTTTCAATTTCAATTCCATTGCCATCTTCATAATTATTATGATCACGCCAAACAAAATTAGCCAGCATACTCACAGTATCATTCGCTTTAACAGCGCCAATCGCACTAACAAGTTTTCCCTCATCATTCGTGCTATATTGCCCCTTAATACTTGCAGCCCATGTCTCACCGTGGCGCAACATATCAGCCGGGTCAATCGTTTCAAAATTAACCACACCGCCTATAGCACCTGAGCCATAAATAGTGGAAACAGGGCCACGAACGATATCAACTTTTTTCACCAATTCTGGTTCCAGATAGAATTGACCATTAGCATTATGACCAGATCGCTGAAAATTTTGCCGTGCACCGTCAATCATAACATTCACACGGCCAAAATCTTGTAGCCCACGAATATTAATCGCAACACCAGGATCATCACTAGTTTCCTGGATATTCACACCAGGAACAGCAGCTAAGAAACCCGCAGCACTATCAAATTGAAATTTTTTCAATTCATCTTTAGTTACTAAGCTGGTTCCAGCAAGTGTGCTGATAATCTTATCGTCAGTTTTAGTCGTCGCATCAGACACTTCATCTAGTGAAGATTGAATTGAAATTGTGTCAAGTTGCACAGCATTACCTTGAGCCAAAACATGGTCTGAAAATAAAAACAATGAACTTATAAAGGCTGTGCTACACAGCAAATTCCCCACATGAATACGCGTGGTCATAGTTAGTCCCCCAAAAAATTAACAAAGTACTAATCATGAAACTAGGGCATCAGTGCTGCGAAGAAAAACGCAAACTATTCAATATAGTAGATGATTTTGGTGCATGAAATAAACACAGACCCAAAACAAAAAGAAGGCTCTCTAAATAATTTTCAGAGAACCTTCTTCACATTTTAAAATATTCAAAGCTCGGTCAGGAACTAATTTTTGTTCACCCTAGTTTGTCTTAAATCCTTAGACCACCACAAATCAATTAAAGTGACATCAAAGAGAGCAGAGGGAACGGGCCTAGAAAATTTATCCCAGTAAGCAACCCAAGTCTCATTCGTCTGCCATAACGGAACAGCATGTATTTGCCATCGAAATACTCTATCAAATATTTTAGCCGCTTTTGTCATTTCATCCCAAGTTCGCGCACGTCTTAGCAAACCAATAGCAAAATCTAAAACCGGGTCTTTAACACCAGCAAGAGCATAGCTCCCTTTCACGTCTGCTAATGCACTGCCCCATAATAGTCCTTCAGTTGTGCCCGGTAATAACTCCGGGCTCCACTTAAGAACAACCATATCAAATTCATGATCAAGCACTTTTTTACGTGCTGCAAAAGCTTCACGTTCAGCTAATACTAGTTGAATACCGACCACTTTTAATTTTTCAGCATAATTCAATAAAATGCGTCTATGACGAAGGTCTAAATAAGCAACTTCTAATTTTAAAGGTTTTCCCGTCTGCGGATCAATACGTTTTCCATTTTTTAAAACAATTTTAGCATCATCAAGAAGTTGAATAACTTTCCTAATCTGCTGGCGAGTATTTCTCCTTGCCTTAAAATCAAAAGGAGTTTCTCTATCCAAAATTTTATTTGGGAGTTCTTTCATAAAGGGTTTTAAAGTACGGCCTTCATCTTCACTTGCAGCCCCCTTCGCAGCAAGTTCGCTTTTTCCATAAATACTTTTAATTGGTTTATGTAACCCATGAAAAAGCAGTTTATTTGACTGATCAAAATCATAGAGCAAAGCAAAAGCCTTTCGGACATTCCTATTTTTAAATAGAGTGCGTCGCTGATTAAAGGCCAGAAAATACATATCACCTGGTTTACTAGTTTTAATGACATGCTTTTGAATATCACCAGATTTAAAGTTTGTACCCTCATATGCCTTTTGCCAGTCTAAAGCGGATTTTTCTACGCGGATATCAAAATGACGACCTTTAAACGCTTCGATAGCTGAACCTTGATCTCTAAAATAATCAATTTTAATTTGATCAAAATTATACCGCCCCTTTTGAGTAAAATGATCTCGCGCCCAGTAATTCTTCTCACGTTCCAACAAAACATATTTACCCGACTGAACTTGAGAAACACGATAAGGACCACTGCCTAAAGGCAAAACCATACTTTTATTTTCTAACTTACCATTCTGCCAAAAATGCTTCGGATGCAGAGGAAGCGTTCCTANAAGGGAAACAAATTTTTTATCACCTTGTCTGTTACTNTTATAAGTCACCCCATTCTCTCCGAATGGTGCAATAGTAACCTGTCTTAAAACTTGCCGGTAATAAGGATGACCTTGTTTTTTCAAAGTTTCAAAAGTGAAAATCACATCATCAACAGTCAAAGCTTTTCCATCATGAAAACGAACTGCCGGGTTTAAAACAAAAGAAACCTGTGAGAAATCTTCAGCAACAACAATTTTATTTGCAGCTAAACAATAAAAACCCGCAACCTCATCTGAACTTTGGACAAGAAAACTATCAAATAAATAATCATCAATATGAAGAGGTATTTGTTTTCGGTCAGAAATAGTTGTTCCTGGGTATCTTAAAAAATTCAATGAATCAAAATAGCCAACACGGCCTATAGAGATCTTTCCGCCCTTAGGAGCTTGCGGATTAACATAAGAAAAATTCGGAGAACTATCAGAATATTTCAAATCATGTATCGGGGAATATCTACAAGCTTCCTGCTGACGGTTCTCCGTCTTGGCAAAGGCCGGCGTGAAGAGATAAACAACAAAGAATAGCGATACAAAACACATCAATCGCAAAGAAGAAAACATAACAATGACCCCATAATAGATTTATAAGGGGCTAGTAAAAATCAAAATGATAAGTTTGAAAAATGCATTCTTTGAATAGAAGTTCTTGCACACCGCGCATCAATTTAAAAATTCAACGATAACTAATAGGAACTGAAAATCTCATTGAAGATGGTCCCCCAGCAGGAATATGAGGAAAAGGTGAAGCCCGCTTCACCATAGCTACAGCCGCACGATCTAAAACACCACTACCAGAGCTTCTAACAACACGAACTCCGCGAACACCACCAGAGCGAGCAAGTGAGAAACTAACAACAACACGCCCCCTAGAAGAACCAACTTTTCGCTTATAACGAGCCAAATGAGATTGCACACGCCCTCTATAATTAGACATCACCGCCTTACCAGCAATACGTTTTTGCTTACCTCTAGCACCTCCTCCTTTTTTTAAAGCGGCAAGACGTTTACCTGCAAGTCGTCGTTTTTGTTTCTTTTTATCNCTCGTGGCCTTTTTAATTCTCTTCTTTTTCTTCTTCTTTGGCTTAGTTTTCTTAATCTCTTTTTTAGGCTTTACAGCAGGTAACTCAGATTGTTCATTAGGCTCAATCTCTTTAGAAACAAGCTCTTTTTCCACAATCTGAGGTACGGGGTCGACAACAGGTTCAAGAGGTTCAACTTCTGAAACTTCCTCAACAGGTTCAGTTACCTCTTCGACAATTTCTTCAGCAGCCTTTTGCTCAGCAAAAGCAGACAAAGAACCAACAATTGTAACAGGAACACCAGCAGAGCGTTCAATCTTAGAGGTTTCATCAGTCGGCCAGCTAACCGCTAATAATGTATGAAAAAGTACTGCCCCAAAAAGTGCAGTAAACCAATGATAGAAAGAGAGGTTTTTCATTTTTTTGA
>JGI24723J26617_10002921_pt1 | contig 12884 bp, 18 predicted proteins | sample Cruoilmetagenom6_FD_26617 | JGI IMG/M metagenome (IMG submission 26617) | reverse complement strand
TCCCAGACCCCCTCAAGGACGCCGCCCACGACATCTCCTCCTCCCGCGCCGTCATCTACGCCCTCCTCCTCGACCGCAATGATGCCACCGTTCACCAAACCCAGATCGACCACCTCGCCAACCACGCCGACCCCGCCGTCGCCAAACTCACCGAATCCCTCTCCACCCCCGCCTCAACCCTCAGCAAAGAACTCCGCCTCCCCCTCCTCGACATGACCCTCGCCTCACTCGCCCACTTGTCAGACAAACAACACCAAACCTTCCGCACCAATGTCAAAGCCCTCGTCGAGATGGACAACACCATCGACCTCTTCGAATGGGTCACCCTAAGCGTTCTCACCCGCCACCTAGACGAACGCTTCGGGTTGGCATCCCCCACTGTTATTCAGTACTACGCCCTTGGCAAACTCACCGACGAACTCAGCATCCTCCTCTCCACCCTCGCCCACTCCGGCGCATCAAACAAACAGCAAGCCTCCACAGCCTTCGATCTCGGACACGCTTCACTCAAAAACCCCGGCGCCCGTCTCCTCCCAAAGCAGGACGCCACCCTCCCCAAGCTCGCAGATTCCCTCTCCACCCTGAGCACATGCTCCTGGAATCTCAAACGCGAACTCCTCAAATCCTGCGCCCTCATCACCGCCGCCGACCACCAGATCACAACAACCGAAGCCGAACTCTTAAGAGCAATAGCCGACGCCCTAGGCGTACCAACCCCCCCACTGCTCCCAGGCCAAAAACTACTCTGACTTCTTCCGCCACACCATATTCAATTCTTCAATCGACCACCGCGCCCTACACATACTGAAATCCCAATCCAATATTTCCGCTTGCTGATCCCCAATCCTACGGACATCCAGCCCCAAACGCCATCAAGAACGAACTGATGTCAAAGAAGTCCAGCACCCCATCATTGTTAAAGTCCGCGGCTAGATCCCCATTCCCCATCGCCGTCAAAAACGCAGAGATATCAAAGAAATCAAGCACCCCATCATCCGTCAGATCCGCCGGACAAGGACAGTTGTTCCCAATATCAAAGATCATAATCCCAGCGGGTATTTCAGCGAGGTACGCCGTAGAACCATCAACCACAACATCAAACCCCTGCCCCGCCGTGTCGTAGTTTCCAATCAAGCTCATCATCGTCGGATCAGTCACATCCACAATCGACAACCCCGAGAACTGATCCGCCACATACGCCGTCGTCCCCCCAACCACATCAACATTCCAAGCACCCCCAGGCGTATCAAAGGTCCCAAGCACAAACGGGTTCATCGGATCACTCACATCAATCGCCACCAGCTCATCGCTCGGCCCAGCAATCTGTGTCACAAACGCCGTGGTCCCATCAACAAACACCCGCACCGCAACGCCCCCAAAGTCGATCGACCCCAACAACTCCGGATTGGCAAGCCCAGGATTCACATCGAAAATTCTAAACCCAAAGCTCGCACTGGGAACATACGCCACATCCCCCACCACAAACACATCCTGCTCACCTCCAACATCAATCGACCCAATTACCGACATATTCGCCGGATCACTGATATCCAACACCACCAGTCCGTCAATGTAGATCACAAACGCCCGCGTCCCCACAACCTTCACCGCAAAGCAGTTCTGAAAGGGCACCGACCCAACCTCAAACGGATTCATCGGATCACTCACATCAACAGCGATCAGCCCAAGATTCGGACTGCTCGCAAGATACGCAATCCCACCATCAACCGCGACCTGAGAAATCGACTCAAACGGATTGCTATACGACCCAAGCATCACAGGATTCGCAGAATCAGACACATCAACAATCTGCAGCCCACCGACAGTTTGCTGACTCATATACGCCGTATCCCCCACCACCTCAACCCCCAAAGAGTTCTCATTCAGATCAAGTTCACTCAAAAGCAACGGATCAATACAAGGCACCCCCCCACCAGAAGCCCCACCGCAAAGAAGCGAAACCCCAGCCAACGAAACAAACAAACTCATACCCGATTCCCGCTTCATACCAACCTCCATCTCATAGACATACCACGCACAAAAACCACAAACCACTCGATTCTTCATCCCAATCCCTACGGACACCCAGCACCAAACGCCACCAAAAACGCGCTGATGTCAAAGAAGTCCAGCACCCCGTCATTGTTGAAGTCCGCAACCAAATCCCCATTCCCCATCGCCGTCAATAACGCAGAGATATCAAAGAAATCAAGCACCCCATCATCCGTCAGATCAGCCGGACAAGGGCACGCAACATCCACATCAAGAATCACAAGCCCAGCAAGCGTCGCCGCCATATACGCCTTCCCCGCCCTGTACACCACACCGTAGTAAGTGTTCGGATAGGTGTCATGCAACCCAACCAGCACCGGCGCCGCCGGATCACTCACATCCACAATCGAAAGCCCACCCGTCGCATCGGCAACATACGCCAGCATCGACCCCGTATCAACATCCACACTCTGCGCCTCCCCAGGCGTGTCGTGCCAACCAAGCAAAAACATATCCGCCGGATTGCTCACATCAATAATCTGCAACCCCCCGCCAAACGCATCGGCAACATACGCCGTTAGCGTAGAACCAAGCGCATGCACCTGCACATCCTTCGCAGAATCAGGCGTGGCATATGTACCGAGCAACACAGGGTTCGGCATCACAGACGCCGACACATCAAAGACCATTAGCCCCGCCACACCATCAACAACATACGCCCGACCATTGAGCACAAACACATCAATCGCATTCCCAGGCGTGTCATACGAACCAATCAAAGCCGACGCCCCGGTATCGGTCACATCAATAATCTGCAGCCCCTCGGTCAAACACGCCGCATACGCCGTCGTCCCAACAACCTGAATCCCATACACCCACCCCGGAGGCGAGTACGAACTCAGAAAACTGGGCGACGCAGGATCGCTCACATCAACAACATGAATCCCGTCTTCCCGCGCCGCCAAATACGCAACGCTCCCAACAACAGAAACCTCCCAGGTGTGCGCCGGAGCGGTATACGAACCAAGAAACGCCGGCGCCATCGGATCCGTCACATCAATAATCTGCATCCCCGCATCCCAGTCCCCGACATAGGCAATATTCCCAACCAACTCCACCCCATACGACTGGCTCGGCGTGTCGTACTGCCCCAGAAACTCCGGAGCAACACAACTCATCTGCCCGTATGCACTCCCCCCCACTCCGCCAACGAGCCCAATGCCCATCACCAATGCCCGTGCGATTCTTCGTTCATTCATACTCTGTTTCATACCGTATTCCCTCTCGTAATCCAGCATCAGCGTACCACACTTCTAACGATCCCCGTCCTCAATTCCAATCAGAAACAAAAAAACCCGCTCAAACGAGCGGGCTCTATTGAATATTAACCATCCCTCAAGGAGCACAGAAACACGAGGACTCCACAACCGTATCCGCGGCCGCAAACGCCGCCTTGATCCGATCATCAAGCCCCATCGCCTCCCCCATCTTCCCCTGACCAACAAGCGATTCCCGCAAACCAACAAGCGCCCACCCATTCCCACGGTTCTTCTCCAAATCCTCCAGATACAACTTCTCGGCCTCAATAAACCCCCCGCTCTCAACAAGCAACGCCCCAAGCGCATGCCGCACCGGAAGCATCCACGCCGGTGGCTCGTCATACACAAGCGTGTCCTCCTGCGCAATCCCCTCACGCATAATCGCAAACGCCTCATCCTTCTTCCCCTCGCGATACAACAACTCCCCAAGCATCATCGCCCTCGCAATCGGCAACACCTCATGCACCGAGTTGTTAAACACAAACCACTCCTCAGGAACCAAAGCCACCCGCCGCTCAAACTCCGCCATCTCGGCCCGCGCCTGCACAGTCTTCCCGAGCGCACTACACGCAACAGAACGCGCATATGCCCAAGTCGCCCGAGACATCAAACGATAATCCGCATAGTCCGGCTCCTCAAGAATCTCCTCCCACTTCCCAAACCGGATCATCACATGCAACGAGCTCGGCATGACCCCCTCAATCAACCCCGCAAACGCACGCAACGGACCCTCAGGCATCTCGTTCTCAAGATCACGCGCCGCACCAATCGCCGTCCCGTAATCCCCCGACATCATCGAAGCAAACGCAAGGAAGTGCTGGTTATGCGCGTAATACATCGCATAAATCCCAGGATCAGGCGCATCAGCAAAGTACGCCCGGTCCGCCTCGATCGCGATCGTATTCGAAGCCGCCGCATCCGCGTACCGACCCACCCGGATAAAGATATGCGAAGGCATATGCACCAAGTGCCCCGACCCAGGAACCATATCAATCAGATCCTCCGCCGCCGCAACCGCACGATCAGGATCATGCGACGCCTCCACAGCATGAATATAAAAATGCTTCGCCCCCGCATGCTCGGGATGCTCCCGCATCACCCGCTCAAGCACACCAACAATCTCTTCAATCCGCCCCTTAGGCGCCCCCTCAACAGTCCAGTAGTCCCAAGGCTGCAGATTCATCAGCGACTCTGCATACAACGAACCCACATCCCCATCATTCGAATAGTCCCCGTACACATCCCCCATCGCCTCAGCATACGCAACATCGAGCCCACCCCGATCCTCCGGCGGCGGGAACTCATACCGCGCCGACACCGCATGCACCAGCGCCCGCTCCATCGACGTCTCATTATCCAGTGCAGCAATCGCGAGGTCCGCCGCTTCCCGCGCCCTCCGCGACCTTTCCTCGGTCATCGCCGGATCATTAATATTAATCCCCTGGCAGTACGCCACCCCCCACCACGCCATCGCCGCAGACGGATCAACCTCCGCCGCCATCTCAAACGATCGGATCGCCTCGTCATGATTAAACCCATACATCAGCTGCAACCCCTGATCAAACCACTCCTGCGCTTCGCGTGAATCCGTCGTGATCGTCTTGGAGTAATCCCCAAACCCCTCATACCGCAAGGCGCCAGTCCCGTCACTTTGCTCAACAACCGAGCACCCAGACCAATAACCAAGAACCATCCCAGATACCAACAAGCCCCTTACCGCCCCGCCAAGTGCCCTGTGCATATTCATATCAACTCTCCGCTCTTGATTTTAAAGCTCACGGATCCGCCACACAGACCCTACAAACAACATGCGTAATCCGAACCGGTCACATGACACCGTTTCGTGAACATATTAAAAAAGCCCGTTCGTCCGAACGGGCTCTCGTAATACTATATCAAATCTACTCAGGCTTCGTCGGCCTTCGCAATCTGCCACTCCTCAAGATCCACAGGAGCCTGCCGACCAAAGATCGACACAAGCACACGAACCATCCCCTTCTCAGGGAACAACTCATCAACAGTGCCCTCGTAGTTCTCAAACGCACCCTCGCGGATCGTCACATTCTCGCCCTTCTCGAACATCAACTTAATCGTTGGCTCGTCCTCAGGCTTGCGCGAATCAAGCAGCATCTTCTCAGCCTCGTGCATCTCCATCGGAGTAGGCCGTCCGGCCGTACCAATAAAGTCACCAACGCCGGTAGTCTCTTTAATCAAGAAGAAGATGTCCTGCGGAATCCGCCCGTCATCCTCAAGCCGCATCTCAACGAACACATAGCCCGCGTACAACTTCTCTTCCTTGATCTTCGTCTTGCCGCCCTTGATCGTCTTGATCTTCTCGGTCGGAACCAAGATACGACCAACCAGGTGCGTCATGTTCTCGATCTGGATCTTCCGAAGCAAAGTCTGCTGAACCGAGTTCTCCTTATTAGAAGCAACCCGAAGCACAAACCACTGCATCCCGTCCTGAACCAAAGGCTCATCAAGCCCGATCCGACCCTCAATCTGAGGCACATCCTCACGCAGATCAGTCGCCGTCGTCCCAGAAACAGAAGGAGCGGCAGAATCAGACCCAGCATCAGACGCCGACGGAGCAGATGGTGCATCAGCAATCGCCTCAGCAGCAGCCTCGGTCGTAACTACCTCAGGAGTCGATTCAACAGGCGCGGCCTCAGTATTGGACACCCCAGACGATTCCCCATCGCCCAGCCCATTATCGAGTCCGTCGCCGAGTCCATTGTTCGTTTCATCATTCATCATCGGCCCCATTTTCCAAAGTGGACAAACCGTTTCCCGGTCCCCAATATCACCGCTCCAGCACGCCAATCGCGCTGAAGATAAACGAGAAACTCATATCAACAAGATACAGAATCCCCGCGATCAAGAAAGTCGCCACAATCACAACAATCGTTGAACCCTTCACCTCGCGGTAAGAAGTCCAGTTCACCTTCTTCATCTCCCCGTCAGTCGCGATCAAGAACTCCACCGGACGCTTGGCAACCCCGATATACCAGTACAAGAACCCCGCACCAATAATCATGATCCCAACAGCAACCCCCGTCTGCAAATACTGCACAGGGAAAATCGGTGTGCTAGTCGCACTCCGAACATCAGCGCTCATCAGCTCAGCTTCCATCCCCCCAGATCCACCCATCACCACAACACGCTCAGCATCGCCAGCAGTATCACGAGTCAGTTCAGAATCAAACCCCGTCACAACAAGCGAAGAACGATTCCCGCGATCAGGAACAAACTCCTCAACCACGCACCGCCCGATCTCAACCATCTCATCGCTCGAGCCCGAATACCCCATCAGCACCACAGTCTCATCGACGCCAACGCGCCCGTCCTCTGATGCACCCCCATTAATCTGTGTATCGCTCAAAGAGAATGTCCAGCTCCGCGCAGGAACCCGCACAGCGCTCGTTTCTTTCCAGCCCCACCCAGCACCCGAAAGCACCATGACCCCCACAAACAATGCGGTCATCATCCGCATCCAATATCCCTGCCCCTGCTTGTAAATTCCAAGTGCCATTGTTACAAGGTCCTCGCAGTTCTCGTCATCAGCCGTCAGTCAGTCCGCAATCTACTCCGACGCAAACTCACCAATCAACCATCTATAAACACGGCAGGAAGGATTCGAACCTACGACCGGCGGATTTGGAATCCGCTGCTCTACCAGACTGAGCTACTGCCGTAACCCAAGAAATATTCGTACAAACAGGGGGTCGGCCATCAGCCACGGGCGGGTCTCTGTTCGCAATGAACATACCCCCGTCCCAAGTGGCAAGTGGCCAGACCCCCTACTGCAGATTACTTCCGCTTGATCTTGTGCAGCGTGTGCTTACGCAATCGAGGCGAGTACTTGCTGTACCCTTCCTTAACACGCTCATCAATACCACCCTTGATATTGATGCTCGTACGATAGTTCAGATCGCCAGTCTCACTGCACTGCAGCCAAACATACTCACGTGCACCTGCTTTTTTCTTGGCCATGATTGGCCTCCTGTTCTATATGCAGTCCGCCACCAGCAGACATCTGTTTCATCAAACCGGCCCGAGGGCTTCCGCCTTCGGGCCGGGGAAGTTACTTATAAACCGATCAGGCCATATTCGGCCCAATATCATCACCAATATCAGGCGATGATTTCGGTCACGGTACCCGAACCAATAGTCCGGCCACCCTCACGAACCGCGAAACGCAGCCCGTTCTCCATAGCTACCGACTTCTCACCGAGGTCGATCTCCATGGTCACGTTGTCACCAGGCATGCACATCTCTGCCTTGGCACCGCCATCACCAAACAGGTTCAATACCTGTCCGGTCACGTCAGTCGTACGGAAGTAGAACTGTGGCTTGTAACCAGCAAAGAATGGAGTGTGACGCCCGCCCTCGTCCTTAGTCAGGACATAGACCTGACCCTTGAACTTGGTGTGTGGAAGGATCGAGCCCGGCTTGCAGATAACCTGCCCGCGAGTGATACCTTCTTTTTCAACGCCACGCATCAGAACGCCACAGTTGTCACCAGCAATAGCAGAATCAAGAGTCTTGTTGAACATCTCGACACCAGTGATGGTGGTCTTAGTGCTCTCAGTTGCAAGACCAACGATCTCAGCAGCATCGCCAACCTTGACCTGACCACGCTCGACACGACCCGTAGCAACAGTACCACGACCCTTAATCGAGAACACATCTTCAACCGAGATCAAGAACGGCTTATCGTTCTCACGCTCTGGCTCTGGGATGTAGCTGTCAAGAGCGTCAAAGAGCTCATCGAGGCACTTGCACTTATCGTTGTCGTCTGGGTTCTCCAGTGAAGACTTCGACTCGCCACGGATAACCGGGGTGTCGTCGCCTGGGAAGTCATATTTATCGAGCAGNTCCCGGATCTCCATCTCNACGAGGTCAAGAAGCTCNTCGTCATCAACAAGGTCAACCTTGTTCATGAATACGAGAATGTAAGGCACGCCTACCTGACGAGCGAGCAGAACGTGCTCACGAGTCTGAGGCATTGGACCAGAGTCAGCAGCAACCACGAGGATCGCGCCGTCCATCTGAGCCGCACCAGTAATCATGTTCTTCACGAAGTCAGCGTGACCAGGACAGTCAACGTGGGCGTAGTGACGACCCTCTGTCTCGTACTCAACGTGCGACGAGTGAATCGTCACAGTCTTGTTGGAGTCACGCACGGTACCACCCTTGGTGATATCTGCATATGACTTAGCTTCAGACAAACCCTTGGCCGCCGCGCGAGCAACAAGAGCTGCAGTAAGGGTCGATTTACCGTGGTCAATGTGACCAATCGTCCCGACGTTTACGTGCGGTTTGTTCCGCTCAAAGGTTCCCTTTGCCATTGTTCGATTCCTCTATCTTGTTACTTCCGCGACCGAATGGAAAGCATATCTCAATGGCCGCAAACTCTGTTTTTCCGAGCCGACCGTTCGCGATCGACCCCTGAACAATCTTCAATTATCCACCCGCCATTCTCAGCAACCAAACAGGTCTCACAACCACATTTAGCCACCTCAGTGCCGAGCAAAAAGCCGCTAGAGAGATTTGAACTCTCGACCTCACCCTTACCAAGGGTGCGCTCTACCACTGAGCTACAGCGGCACAAACACCGCCCGGCTGTTCAACCGAGCGGGATGGGATCATACCCCCATCCAAGCCGCTGTCAACCAATTGCCCCCGCTCACCTTACCATCTCCATCAATTCCCAAACCCCCAAATCCGCACCCACAAATACCCCCACAGATCACCGCACAAATCATACCCAACCCAGCCAACAACATCACCAACAAACAAGACACCCAGATCCCGATTGCAACCCAAAAACCAATACCACAATGACTGGCAAACCAGAAATCTCGATGTACATTCCCCCTGCAGGACCATCAAAAAGTCCGTTTTTGACCACGCACACCATCTCATAAGGGGACATCACATGAAAATCAGCAATCCAGGCCTCAAAATGGCCCTCACCGCCACCATCATCACCGCCACAGCCGCCCAAGCCGAGCTCATCACCTACGACCTCGAATGGTCCGGGATCAACTTCGAAAACAACGCCACCGCCACTGGACAAGTCACTCTCGACACCAATCTCGTCCCAAACCCAGGCTTCTACTCAGGTGAATGGGCCGGATCAGGCTTCTCAAACTTCTCCATCACCATCACCGACGCCCTCACAGGCAACGGCACCTTCTCCACCGCAAACGGTGACTTCTCATCCGTCATCTGGAATGTGAGCAATGACGGTGGCCCCGGACTCGGCGGCGGAGGAGACCCAGTCGATCCAATCGACCTCAACACAGAACTCATGGGCCAACTCGGTTTCTCAGATTTCAATGTCTTCAGCACCTTTGGCGGGGAGCCCGCAGGCCCCGGCGGAAACCCAGATGCACCCAACGGCTGGGGACCATTCGTCCTCCTCACCGGTGGATTTGATAACTTCGCAGGAGGCCCAGGCCCAGGCGGAGACCTCATCGAACTCGTCTCCATGCGACCAGTCCCCGCACCCTCCTCCCTCGCGCTCCTCGGACTCAGCGCCATGGCAACAACCCGCCGTCGCCGCTAATCCAATCCCCTCTCAATCCCCCCAAAGGCCGTCATACGACGGCCTTTTTTACACCCAAAATCACCGCCATCGCCCCATTTCCCCCTCCCAACCCCCGATTTCTCTTGGAATAACGCCACATCTCAGGTACCTTATATAGACAACCATGATCAACACCATCAATCCATCCCGCCTACTCGCCGCCACAGCCCTAACGACTGCCCTCGCCGCGACCCCCGCCTCCGCGACATGGTCCATCCTCATCGCCGACACCCGCACCGGAGAGTTCGTCGTAGGCTCAGCAACATGCCTCACAGGATTCGACCTCGCCACCGAAACCCCCGTCGTCCTCACAGGAATCGGCGCCATCACCGCACAGTCCTCCGTCGACTCCCAAGGCCTCAACCGAATGTTCGTCCGTGACCGCCTCCTCGAAGGACAATCACTCCCCACCATCCTCGACGAACTCTCAACCCTCGACCCCGGACACAACAACCGACAGTACGGCATGATCACCACCGCAGGACAAACACTCACCTACTCCGGAATCGACAACGCAGACTGGGCCGGAGGAATCACAGGCAGAATCGAACAAGGAAGACCCGGACCAGCAGACGACATCGTCTATACCGTCCAAGGCAACATCCTCACCGGACAACCAGTCGTCCAAGCAGCCGTAGACGCCCTCATCGCCGAAGACTCCGACCTCCCCGGCAAACTCATGGCCGCAATGGTCGCCGCCCGAGTAACCGGCGGAGACGGCCGATGCTCATGCTCACCATCAAACCCAACCGANNNTCGGNNCACCCCCCCCAGGCGAATTCAAATCCGCACATGTCGGCTACATGATCGGCGCAAGAGCCGACGACACCGACTCCATCCGCGCCTTCTACGAACTCCCAGACTCCAACACCTCAACGGCCCTCACCAACCTCGGCCAAAGCCAATACGCAATCTCAGACACCGCCGGCAACATCCACATCTACAACAACGCCACAAACACAACCGACCAAGTCGCCCACTTCAACCTCCAGCAAACAATCCAAACCAACCTCCCAACCCTCTCCAAACTCACCGCCGCCGACCTCGACAACAACGGCCTCCCCGACCTCATCACCCTATCAGGGTCCTCCAACATCGCCGTCCTCCTCCAATCCGAACCCAACACCTTCAACACCCCGCTCATCTTCCCACTCGCAAGCATGGTGACCGATATCGAACCGTTCAATGCAAACGATATCCCAGGCCAACAACTCCTCATCGCAACAGACACCAACGCGAAAACATATAGACTTTTCAAAGACACCCTTATCCAAAGAGGTGTCGCGGGGTTCCCCGCGTCCGCCGCACAGTTCGCCGATCTCCACAACGACACCAACGAAGTCCTTCTCATCATCTCAAACCAACAGGTCCATCTCCTCCCATCCGATGCCAACGGCCTACTCGACTACTCCTTCCCCGTCTCAACATCCCTCGACCCTAAACAAATCCGCGCCGCCGACATCAACAACGACGGACTCACCGACATCCTCGTAGCCACCGGCTCCTCAAGAGTCATCGACACCTTCATCAACACAGGCACCCCAGAAAACCCAACCTTCGCACCAAAGATTTCCTCCCCAATCTCCGCCCCCGCAATCGACTTCCAAGTCACAGACCTCAACAACGACACCATCCCAGACCTCGCCGTCGTCATGACCTCCGGCGCAAACTTCCGCTACTACCTCGGTGACGCCGCAGGCAACTTCACCGAAACAAACCGCACCCGCCTCGGAGGAAACCCTACAAACCTTCTCAAAGCAGACCTCAACAACGACGGCGACCAAGACCTCATCACAAACGCAACCTCAAAGCTTCTCATCTACGACAACCTCAATAACGCAATCGTCCAGCGACAAACCGGCTTCGCAAGAGGCGACAAGTTCATGTTCATCAACATCGCCAACCAGAACGCCGCCGCAGACGATCCCGTAGACCAGATGGTCACCCAGTTCGCAGACTTCCGCGCCTCCCTCGTAGGAAAAGTAGACGCCGTCCAAACCACAACAACCATCCCCTCCAGAATCCTCATAGACGACCCCGCCACCCCCCAGTCCGTCCGCATCGAGCTCCGCGACTACCAATCAAACCTCATCACAGACCCCGCCACCTTCACCCTCCACTTCAACCAACAAAACCTCACCCCATCAGCCCCAATCAAAGTCGCCCCAGGAATCTACGACATCCCCATCTCCGCAAAATCCTCATCCAAAGCCCAGCCCGGCAACCACACCCTAAAAATCCAAACCACGGTCAACAAACATACCGTCACCCTCATGCCCACCCTCACCATCTCCACCACAAACTCCCTCGCCGACTTCAACGCCGATTCCTACCATGATTTCTTCGACATCTCCATCTTCCTCAGAGCCTTCTCCGCCCACAACCCAATCGCCGACCTCAACAACGATGCCCTCTTCGACATCACCGACATCACCCTCTTCCTAGCCGCCCTCAAATCCGCCCCCTAATGAACACCCTGCTCGAAAAAATGCCCGTACTCTGCCTAACACGATGCGGGGAACGCATACAGCGCGCCCACGCCCACACCGAGCGAAGAATCTCCCAAAATCTCAATCAGAAACCTTAAGCCGCTTTCCTCAACAACCCAATCACCACAAGCACCGCGATCGCCCCAACTGTCGAGGTCCCAATCTCGCCAAGCACCCCGCCCCACTCAATATCAATCAGCTCAAACAAGTACCCGCCCGCAAACGCCCCGGCTACCCCCGCGATCATGTTCCCAAACAAACCAAACCCACGCCCCTTGAGAACCATGCCAGCAAGCCAGCCCGCAACAATCCCAACCAGTAGAAAATAAACCAAGTTCATAGTAAGAATCTCCGTGCAAGAGGAATAATCCAAAGGTGTACAGCCCCAATGGCTCACCCTTAAAAAGTGTACTCGAAGTTCCCAAACCGCGCATCACCCCCAAACCTTCCCACCAGTCTTTCCCAACAAACCCACCCAACAAGCCCAAC
>JGI24723J26617_10002915_pt1 | contig 12908 bp, 10 predicted proteins | sample Cruoilmetagenom6_FD_26617 | JGI IMG/M metagenome (IMG submission 26617) | reverse complement strand
AACGAATTCAAAATTTCGCCGCTTGATCTTGAAGACTTCCTGTACTTCCGTTAGAGCCTGAAACTGGTTATCACGCTTCACGTTTCGCGTTTCGTGTTTCGCGTTTTTATCTTTTGCTTTCGTTAGCACTTGAAACTGGTTATCACGCTTCGCNTTTCGCGTTTCGTGTTTCGCGCTTTTATCTTTGAGNAAATCGAATGTGGCCAATAAATATTCTGCGGATTTAGCTTGTTTCGAATCTTTCTCTGAATCGTCCATAATAAACAGCCAGCCCCGTCATAACGACCGGATCATAATAGTTACGTCACCAACTTCGATGAATTCCACTTTTCAGATCATCACATGGTCAAACACCTGTCAAAACCCTGGCCGAATACAATACCCCGGCATCAATAAATAAAATCTGCCCGATAACACGGGCGCAAAAACTTTTTTCTACCGGTCCTAACACCCCAAAGCCCTGAGGGGCCTCTAATACTACAATACTGCCACTCTTCCTGATATTATGGCCAAAAAATGAACGAGTTTCTTTTACCGCTAGTACTTTTTCATCCAATCATCTTTCTCGTCACGCGACCATTTGACAGCACTTTTTTCAACTTCCTCAAACGGAAGTTGAAAAAAACTGACCAGATGATTCAAGTTTTCACCCTGTTGAACCAACTCTTTACCCGCCGCCGAAGTCTGCTCAACAAGCGAGGTATTTTCTTGGGTAAAGCGGAGCAAATCGGATAAAGAGCGATTGATTTGCGAAATAGTCAGCGACTGATCTTCAATGGAAGACGTAATATTATGTACGAAACCATTGAGTTCCCGCATAGATGTTTCAATGCCAGACATGGTTTCACTCGCAGATTGAACAAATTTCCCGCCCTCTCGGATTTTATTCTGCGCATCCTGCACCAGCCGTTTGATATGGCGGGCGGAATCGGTGCTTTGCTTGGATAAATTCCGCACTTCAGTCGCCACCACCGCAAATCCGCGACCATATTCACCGGCATGCGCTGCTTCAACCGAGGCGTTGAGCGCCAGAATATTGGTTTGAAAGGCGATCCCATCAATGACTCCGACAAGTTCCCCGATATGCTGGCTGGCGTCACTCATCTCCTGCATGGATTTCACGGCAGCACCAAGTACGCCAAGCCCTTGATGAACTTGTTCAACCACCTTTTCTGTCATACCCTGCGTATTTCGGGCACGATCTGCGCCTAGATTCACGCTGTCAGCAAACATATCCACACTTGAAGCTGTTTCCTCAAGGGTGGCAGACTGTTGCTCGGAGCGCTCCTGCAAATCTTGATAACCTTGATTAATATTGGAGGACGTCTCTATTAACTGTCCAGCCGAAGTGTGAAGCTGGTTCACGATTACCACCAGATTGGCAATACAGCTTTCAACAGCTCGCTCCAGCTCCGCCAGATCGCCCGGATATTCTACGCTTAGTGAAGCCGACAAATCGCCTTGCGCCACTGCCGATAAAATTTTCGTAACATCGCGAACAGGGCTGATGATTTGGTGCAACATGGTATTGACGCCTTCAATTATATCACGGAATTTACCTTCAAACGCCGATGCGTTTCCCCGTATGTCCAACTTGCCCGAATTGGCCTGGCTCAACAGCGCTAATACTTCATTGCTCATGGTTTGCAAGGACAGTTTCATATGCTGCACTGCTTCGGTAATACCAGCAAGCTGGTTGGGATATCGTGGTATGTCTGGTTTAAAATCCCCGTGGGCGTAACGACCCACCACATCCACCACGGTCGTGGTCAATGTGATATGTTGATTAAGAACTTCACTGATCTGTTCCAACAGCATCCTGAAGTAACCGGGGAAATCCTCGATTTGTGGCCGAAAATCGATTTCACCAGCCTTGTGGTGTTCACTGGTTTCCTGCCAAACCTCATAAAATCGTTGCAACAGCGCTCCAAGCTGATTCAGGCTTTGTTGTAACACTGAAAAATCGCCTTGGTAATTACCAGTGATAGGCGCAAAATGCTGACCCAGAGACAACTGATGCGCCTGGTGCGCCATTTTCTCCAGGGTTCCCCCGATCAAAGGACCTGTGATATTATCTAGCAATTGATTGATGGCGATAGCAAAATCCCGATGGAATCCTTCATACCCTTCAGCCTCAAAGCGCATATCCCAGCTTCCTTCCGCCGCACGATCCATCAGAGCGATAATTTCCTGTCTCGCCCGGATATCGGGAGTAATGTCCTTCCAGATAACAGAATTACCGATGTGATTTCCGTGTTGATCCTCAATAAATGCCGCCATGAGAGAAAAGGTCAGATCGTCTACCTGTATGCTGGATTGGTACGGCAAAGCCTGTGGATTGGTCAGGATCGCACGCGCATGCTCGGGTTTTTGATAGAATTCATCAATATACCTTCCGATCATTGATTCGGCGCTAAAGCCTGGAATCAATCTTCTAAATGACATTTCCCTTTTTGAGAAAAGATCCATGGCCTTGTGATTAACAAAGGTAATTTTGAAATCCGCATCACACATCATCAAAGCTGCATCGAGTTGATGAACTGCTTGTTGCCAAGGAGAAGTGGACAAATCAGTATTGATCCGCCTATTCCACCATAATACAAATTCGACGCCGTATTGTGGATTTTCATGCCGCACCATTTGGGCTTGCGTCAATACCGGACTTCCTGCCTGCATCTCCGCAAAATCGAACTCAAACATTTCGCCGAGAGCCATGGTTGAACATAGATCCTGATATGAAAGCCTCCAAAATGGCAACACCTCCACAATGGATTGACCGCGCATTTCATCGGCGTTCCCGATCTGCGCAAAATCAGCGACCCGGTCACTGGCAACGATCACCTTAAAATCCTGATCCAGCAGAATGATGGTTGGATGGATTTGCCCAAGACAGGAAATCATCTCTGTCGGGGAATAAAGATTCTCGTGCACGCGAATTCCACTGAATTCATTGGAAACAGGCTTTTCCTCGTTTTGTGTTTTTTTATTCATCCATTCCAGAGGATCGCGCCCCAACTTGCCATCACGGCGGCGCGTCATGTCTGTTTTCCTGCATAAGTAGCGGAATAATTCGATTGGAGAGTGAGGCGGGAGATAATTTCACCCGCCAGGTCAAGATAATCCATAGCGGCAGGATGCCTGGAAGCATATTGGAAAATGCTCTGACCAAAACCCGGGCTCTCGGCAACTGCAACCGCCTCGCGTATTTTCGCTTCGAGCAGATGAAAACCGAAATGCTGTTTCAGCATCTGTTCGGCTTCCTGAGCAATGCGCTTGCGCGCCTGATAACGCGTCAAAAAGACATAAACCTCAGGCCCTTTTTCATCATTTTCCTCGGCCAGTTTTTTCATCAGCATGGATAAGCCCTGCAGCGCAAGGTAATCCGGTGTAACCGGAATCAACAAAGCACCCACAGTTCCAACTAAAAGTTCGATCACCCACAAATCAGCGGGTGGACAATCAAACACAACAAAATCCATGCCACTTTCTTGCGCCTCAACGATGAGCTGATGCAGCCGCTGGGAATATCGAGCTTGATGCGTTCCCCATGAGACTTTGATATCGGATAGCAGCGAACCCGGTGGAATCAACCATAGATTTTTACCGATATTAATTCGCATATCACGTACAGGAACATCTGTTTTCAAATACCAATCCATCCCATGCTTTGCATTGACATGACCCATAGAAGCCGACAATGCCCCCTGCGGATCCAAATCAATCGCCATGGTCTTGTAATTCTTATCAGCCCACGCCCATGCCAGATTGAACGTTGCCGTCGTTTTACCAACTCCGCCCTTATGATTGATCAATGCCATGGAACGCACGTTTTGTTATTACTCCTTCGTTGACCTCGTCTTATTCATAATTTGCCGCATTTCCCTTTATATTCATTTATCCTGATTTACAGCACTCTGCAAAATACCGCAAAAATATGACGCAAAAAGCAAGCACGCTCAATTAAGCGCATCCTTACGGATACGCCTTATATATTTCTCAATCTATCAAGTTATCACAAATCAACAATCTATGACACAAACACTCGCTATTTTCCTTGCTCAGTTTGGTCCGGTCGCGGATAAAGAAACATAAATCCACCCGCACCGATACCAATAACAAGAAAATGGCTGATATATTTGACCTGCGCCACATTGGCTGGAACGATGGCATCATTACATAGCCCGGAGTATCTTTGTGAGCTATCTGGATCCAAACGTTAAAAATTTCAATCAGGTGTGAGAGAATTTCCGATCAAGGCATGAACTCGCATCTTGCGGTTCATGACGTTCAGATTCGAGGTGCAAAGCGCACGGGTTAGCAGGGCTATTGCGAAGATTGTCAACCATGAAGCTGGGCCAGTAGGAACTCAAGAACCGAGTTCATGACTTGATCACAGGTTCCTTAGGATTACAGGATCATAAATTCCCGGTTCCACGTTTCTAAGCCGCTTTGGTGTCTATCGCGCCGTACGACAGACACCCTTCCATTCATATCAACGACGACCTGCTCATCTTCCGACAGCCGGGCGTCGAATAAGATCAGGCCGATTTGCTGGTAGCCTCGGCTGCTTTAATATCCATGACGTAAGAATTAAAACGCTCACGCAATTCGGTTTTTATCAGTTTGGACATGGCATTTTTTGGAAGTTCGTCCATGAACACCACATGACGCGGACATTTGTAGTCCGCAAGATGTTCCCTGCAGAACGCATTGATATTATCCGGTGTCAGGTTGCCCTCACCCGGGGTGTGATCCGGCTTCGCAACTACGACAGCGAGGATGTCTTCGCCAAGATCCGGATGCGGCACGCCAATAGCAGCAGCTTCCAGAATTTCAGGTATTTCCAGCAACACGCGTTCAACCTCAATGGCAAAAATATTGTAACCACCACGCAAAATCATGTCTTTTTTACGATCGGTGAGATAAACATAACCATCCGCGCCAATATAACCAATATCGCCCGTATGCAAGGCATCGCCTTTCCATAATTCCCGGGTATTTTCATCCCCTTTATAATAACGCCGACGCGTGACCGTTGAGCGGAAGCAGATTTCACCGACTTCACCCTGCGGCTGGATATTGCCATCATCATCAAGAATGATGACTTCACAACCCACGGGTCGCCCAACCGAACCCGGATGATCGAGAATATCTTTAGGATTTGGCCCTAACATACAGGCGGCACTGGCTCCGCCTTCCGTCAGGCCGTATCCATTGAGCATCATGATTTTCGGCCAGACTTTCATCATCTTGCGCACCGTATCCGGTTGAATCGGTGCAGCACCGAAAAACACGAACTTCAGGGAGCTATAATCGAAATCGTTTAATTTAGGATGCTTCATCGCCAGATTTAACATTGTCGGAACAGCCATCACCGAAGTGGCTTTATAGCGGGCAATGGATGCCAGCAACTGTTCGGGGTCAAACCTCGGTAGAACCAGTTGGGTGATACCCCCGCGGATGCTCATCAACATCAAACCGTGTGCGCCGGTAAAACCAAATAAGGGCACGGCGTGCAGCAAACTCTCTCCAAACATGGCGCTAAGCATTTTCCCGAGATTCTGTTGCCCCGGCTGATCGGCCAAATTGCCTTCCGGAACCAGAACGCCTTTGGGCATTCCGGTGGTGCCCGAAGTATACAGCAAATCAGCAGGATCTTCGGCAATTGGGGCCGGCTCCAAAGCCGGGTAATCTGTCGCGCCGGAAACAAGTACGTTACCCATTGGAGTAAAATTGGACGAAGCGTTTTCACCGGTGACAAAAAAGTGCGCCAAACGGAATTTCCCGGCTCGACCTTCGATATCTACGCTTTTACCTTGCGCTAAAGATATGAAAGGCTCCAGGTGCCGCGAACCTGCCACGATGGCAACGGAGTCGCTATGTTCCAGGACATAGTATTTTTCCGGTGGCGCCCAGCGCGTATTAACCGGCACCGGAACCGCCCCAAGCTTATGAATGCCAAAATAGGTGGCATTGAACATCACCGCCTGATCATTTCCCATGACCATCGCGACTTTATCGCCACGCTTTACCCCAGCCTTATGCAGAATTGAAGCTATGCGACTCGCCACTGTATCAAGTTCCCGAAAAGTCACCTGGCCATCGTTGGCAATGACCGCTGGTTTGTCCGGTTTTTCTTTGACCGTGTTGCTCAGTAAATCAATAACCGCCATCTCTTATCCCCTCTCTCATTATTGAATATAGTAAAATTACGGTGATGCGTGAAAAAATCCGGTACGCACTGGTTTTCCAGCGTCCCATAAAATTCTGGAACCAATGCGTCATAAATGAACCGGAATAAACAAACACTCGTTTTATTTTAGAGGAGGTTTGCGCAAATAAACAATTGAAACACGTTTTTTATGATTTACCCGAATGTTCCTCAACAACAGTCTACAAACGCCACAAATCGGTTGACTTTTGGTTGATCGCCTATCTGTAAGCACGCTTTGAATCCAGCCTAATCCCGCCGTTAGGGAACTTCTGATCAAGTCATGAACTCGGTGCCTGCGGTGAGCAAAGTCGAACCCGCTTGCGTCCCTACTGGCCCAGCTTCGTTGATAATCTGAACATAATGAATCGCACCTGAGCTTCGTCCAGACTTGACCAGAGATCCCTCCGTGACCAACACTGCCACAGATTCCTGTACCCAGCCAGCCGAATTGCAAACTCCCCGTTCCGTTTAGTAAAATATATGGTAAATCTGAAAAAACGGATTTTAGTGTTGCCATCGCCTCAGCGCAACATGAAGGGTAAGGACAAATACAAGTCGTAATTCAAACGGTTTTCATGAAGCAAGCGGTGTTGGATCAAGCTCTTCTTCAGGAGCAATATTGGCATCGACGTCTGATGACCTTGAAAGCATATCGGCATCCAGCAATTGACTAAGCTCAACCAAAATAATCAAGTTTTCCGTATCCTGATCTTCTTTCCTTAACGTTGCCAGACCACTAATAAAATCGGTGTCTATACCGGAACCAAAATCAGGCGGACTAGCGATCTGTTCATCATCAATATCGTAAACATCACGCACAGAATCCACCATCAAACCGGCTATACGTGTCTTGTCCCTGCCTTTAAGGTTTAGGATCATAATAACCGTATGATCATCCGCAGGTTTTTCCGACATGCAGAAACGCCTTCTCATATCGACGATGGGTATAATCGAGCCCCGCAAATTCATGACACCTAATACATAAGACGGTGTATTAGGAATCGCAGTAATCTCTTTCCATGTCAGAATCTCATGGACATGCTTAATATCAACACCATATTCTTCATTACCCAGCATAAAACTCAGAAATTGTCTTTGGCTCATATTATTGCCTTTTGCTTACGAAACAACATACCGACATCACGCTACCTTTATTTCCCTGTGGCTGACCAAGGTCCTGAACAACCATCCCAATGCGATTACATCAAGAATCAATGCTACTTTGCCATCACTCAAAATGGTAGCGCCGCCTATTCCGGGAATAGCATTATAATTGAGCTCCATATTTTTGATGACGATTTGCTGCTGACCCACCAATTCGTCTACAGGAATGGCAAGTTGAAGGTTTTCAGCCTCTAGCACCAGCAACAAATGCGGAACGGAAGGATTTTCTTCCCTGTCCAGTTTTAATGATTTGGCATCATGGTAATGGAATATCCGGCGCAAATCTACGACGGGAATATACGCTTCACGAAAATGAATGACCCGCCCTATCCCAGCAATGCTTTGGATCTTCTGAGGATTGATATGCACCGACTCCAGGATTGAGGTCAAAGCAACCACGAATTGTTGCCTTCCTATGCGCACGAGCAAACCGTCGGTTACAGCCAGGGTCAGGGGAAATTTTAATTGCAGCTGAGTTCCCTGCCCCTTTTTTGAGGTTACATCGATAACGCCTCCCATACTGCGTATATTACGCGCGGCAACATCAAGGCCTACACCGCGCCCTGAAACATCGGTTACATTTTTGGCGGTTGAAAATCCCGGAATAAATAAAAACTGATATATCTGTTCTACATCAAGATCATCACTGCCCACAAGAAGTCCTTGTGAACGAGCCCGCTGCACGACCACTTCCCGTTCTATACCTTGACCATCATCACAAACTTCAATGACAATTCTTCCGCCCTGCTGCCATGCGCTGACAGCCAAAGTGCCTGTTTCCGGTTTACCTTGAGCAACGCGTTCTTGTGGACTTTCAATGCCATGATCAATGGCATTGCGCACCAGGTGAATCAAAGGATCCAAAATACCTTCCAAAACGGATTTATCCAGCTCCGTTTCCTGCCCTGTCATCTGTAACTTAACTTTTTTACCCAGTTTACGGGAAAGATCCCTCACCATGCGTGGCAGGCGATTGAATATATGCCGAACAGGGAGCATTCGCACAAACATGACATTTTCCTGCATTTCCCGCATTTGGGTACCCAGAGCACCTATTTGCTCGTGCAGTTTTTCCAAGTTGACATCATCGGTTTGCGGCAAATTCATCACCGTGCGTGCCAGCATCGAATGTTGGATCAAAACCTCGCCCGTTAAATTGATTAGTTCATCGATCTTTGAGATATCAACACGCACCGAATCTGCAACACTTCCGCTTGAGGCCAATGCTTTATTCTCAACCAAAGATATCGTATCTTCCTTTTCCGCGTTGATGTCACCCACACGAGTATCCCCAGATGATTCATTGTGCCCGGCGGGAGATTTTTGTAATTCTTGAATTGAAATCTCACCCATCTCATACCAGGGAATGAGATGGTTATCCAGATCCGATCTTGAGACGGAATCAAGGATCTGGAATTCCCACCCCAAATAGCATTGTTGTGGGTTCATCTGATCTAAAAATGGCAGTTGATCAATCGCCAGCACCTGTACAGAACTAAGACGCCAGCGCGACATCTGCATGGCCAGTTTGAGCGGATCCGCTACGGATGTAAAGCGCGCGTTCTCCCGTGGTCGGAAACTGATGCGCCAGAATGGTTGCTCTTGGGCTTCATTGTTGTTAATAAGGTCAGACAATAACAATTCTGTAGTAAGGCTTTTTATCGGGCTAAGGTTCTCCTTACCCCCACCCTCGACATGAGCACCCTCACCAGAACCCTTCCCTTCCAGGCGTACAATCTGGTTTGCCAACTCGTCTCGAACCATTAGGGCATCGGGTTGGTCCAGCGCAGGATCCACGCCTTGCGAAATATCAGCACACATACTGCGCAGCACGTCCATGCAGTGCAAAAGACAATCGACTATACCAGAATCGAACAGTTGCGGTTTATCTCTTAGAGAGTGCAGGAGGCTCTCCATTTCATGGGAAAGATTGCCGATATTTTCCAGTCCAAGCATAAGCGCGTTCCCTTTCAAAGAATGCGCAATACGGAACATTCCATTGACAAGCTCTAAATCAGGAGCGCCGGCTTGCGGATCAGTATCAATCACCATCTGCTCGAAATCTGAAATCCCCTGTAGAGTCTCCTCGAGAAATTCCGGCAAATATTCATCAAATTCACCGCTCATCTTTCCTTTGCTCCGTGTTTAATGCCCATGACTATTCTTCAGTCCATTCCAAGAATCAGCTCTTCCACCAAACTGTCGGCAAGCCCTACCAAACGCCGCATACCTAGCAAGCACGCTGCATGATACAGGGTTTCAGAACAATCGACCCATCGCACACCCTCGTCCTGATATTTCCTCGTCATAATAAAGCAAAGAAGCATTTGCATGCCACAGGCATCCGCAGATTCCACCTTGCCGCCATCAAGTGGAATATTACCTTTTTCATTAATTCTTGAGACAAGTAATTGTTTAAAATCTGCCGCACTGCTCGCGCTTAATGAGGCTGGCAGTTGCACGGGTTTTATATCAAGACGATTATTATCCACGAAATATCGGCTCCAGATTAATCTCAATAGTAAATTTTGAACTATATTTGAACTAATTATAAAATACCATTCAGCTAAAAACAGAAAACATATCTATTCATTTGGCCACCATCATTATAAAAACGCAAAGAGTTGGATGATAGTTTACCAGCAGGCACTCATGGTCTTAATAGCTGATATCAAAGCTAAAGGCTGATCAAGCATAATGTGATGGTGCGCCGCAGGAATTCCAACAAAAGGAATACCATCCGGGTAAAGATCTCTCATGTAATCTATGATCGAATTACCGAATAGAGCGCTGTGTTCCCCATAAATAACCCCGCTGCGGCATTGTAATCCCTTCAGCAAAGGTCTGACATCTGTGGGTTTTAGTTTGTGATACATGCGATCATCAAATTTCCAGGTCCAGCCACCAAGCTCTTCCCTGACCGAATGTTGGGCGATATGGGAAAGAATATAATCATTCTCGCAAGGCTGTGGGGGAATAAGACGAAATCTTGCAATAATAGCGGTTTTATCTGGATAATAACGCTTGGGACGGAAGGGACCCTGCTTCTCCCGAAACTCACGGAATTTCTTCTCGGCTTGTGGAGACATGATCGGCGAATCCACCACGATGATACCGCTCAAACGGGTACCAAACGATAACGCAGCTAAAAGCATACCATTGGCGCCAAAGCTGTGGGCCACCAAAATCACACGCTCATCAAAATTCTCAGCTTCAACAATCGCCATTATNTCCTGGCCATATTGTTCAAAGCTGTACTCATCCCGACAGTCACTATCACCCATTCCTGAGAGATCAATAGCGACTACCGATGCTTTTTGCGCCAGAATAGGTGCAATGTGATCCCACCAATGGGCATGAGCTCCGCCCCCATGCACCAAAATCATACCAAGCAGATGTTCCCGACGCCACGACAAATAATGGATACGCGAATTGTTTACTGTAACCCAGCATTCTTCGGGCTTATCCCGTATCGCGCGATCAAACCAGGAAGGAGTTGTGGCTTCCTTTACCATGCTTGAACAAGATTGATGTTCCTGCGAATAAACCACATCTCCTTCCGATCTTTGATTAAAGGTTAATCTTCGCGCTGCAATATATGAACGCAACACACAGATCCAGCACCCATCATATGCACCAATCCGGTACGCGCTCCCTCAACCTGCCGCTTATCTGCCTGACCGCGCAATTGAAGCGTTGCGTCCCAGATCTGCGCCAGTCCTGTCGGACCGCCGGGATGACCACGTGCGATTAAACCACCATCCGTAGAGAAAGGTATGCGTCCACCGATACTGGTCGCTCCTTCTTCCACCAGTCGATCACCTTCACCCGGCCCACATATACCGAGCAATTCATAATACATCAATTCCTCAATGGGGAAAGCATCATGAACATGCACAAAATCTATGTCTTTCGGGCCAAGACCGGCTTCTTCATAGCTCGAATAGGCAGTTGTTTTGGTCAATTCGCTTGGACCAACCACCGCACCCATGAAAATATGACCTTCAGTATATTGCTCGGATTGCAATTGAGAAGAAATCACTCGCACGAGTGGGCGCCCATTAGCCAACCGCTGGGCGGTCTTCTTGTTGGCGACAATAGCGCAGGCAGCGCCTCCGCCAGTGGCACAGGCCATCATTTGGGTATTAGGATAAGCCACCATCTTGGAATCAAGCNCCCGCTGATAAGTCACTTCGTCTTTAGACTGACGTTGCGCATTGGGATTGAACCGCGCATGATTCCAGTTTTTGGCTGCAATTTTAGCGAAAGTTTCGATTGTAGTGCCATACTCATGCATACGCCGGGTAGCCCACATGGCGAAGAAAGCCGCTGGTAGAACGATGCCCTCGACTCGGGGACCCTCTGCCTGAAACACCGCCATCATACGCATGCCCATTTTTAGCATATCGTCATAACCAAGCGCCATCGCCATATCGGCATGACCACCCGCTACTGCAAGTGCCGCCTCGCGAAAAGCCGAGGATCCAGTTGCAGAGGCATTTTCCACATGCACGACTGGCACGCCGGTCAAGCCAAAGTCCTTGGCAAAACCAACGCCTTCTATAGGATCGCCACCGAGGTATCCATTGTACAGGTAACCAATATCACGAAACTTTACGCCCGCATCAGTCAAAGCCTCTTTGCCAGCCGTATAAGCCATAACACGACTGCTGACACCATGTTTGCCAAAGGGGTGCATCCCTACACCAACTATATATACGTCTTCAAGCATCCTTACTTACTCCTCAGCCGATTTGAAACAAAAAGTGAGATACTCGGTTTTACCCTTTTTCTTGGCTGGCTCAAAATCCAGAACCATAGGCATGCCGATTTTCCAGTCACCCTGTTTACCGCGCAATGGCGCCTGAACCCGTACGCCACAGGGTAAATCTACCTGCCCGACGCCATATCCACCCTTGCCACCAAGATTCATGGATCCCATCATGGGCATTTCAATATACGTCCATGAATACAATTCACCGGTTGAAGGCAGCTCCACGTCCTCCACCGGAGTTTCAGTGATAGGACACTGAAAACGCCGAGGGAAAAAATATTTATCAGCAGCCTTGCTGTACGAACCGAACAAGGCGCCACGATCTCCAGATTCTCCACTCGGAAGACGAAAATAGCCTTCTTCAAGGGGCACTTGTTTCATGGGAGTTTCATCAGCCATTTATTAAACCCTCCTTTGGTTTATATATTCCGCCCCCTGTATATAGGGAGCGGGATCCTTTTCTTCGCTCGACTATCCTTTTCGAGGACCTGTTGCTACTTCTGAGAACGGGATGCCCTTATCAAGACGCACATCCGCCGGCAAACCGAGAATGCGCTCACCAATGATATTACGCTGTATCTCATCCGTTCCACCCGCGATCCGAATAGCCGGAATACCAAGATACATATCCTGCCACAGACCACCTTGCGCGGCATCGCCATTGAACAGTGCGCCACCAGCTCCCTGAAGTTCCATAGCCATGGCCGCCATTTCCTGCAGCAAAATACCCATAGCCAGCTTACCGATCGAACTTTC
>JGI24723J26617_10002907_pt1 | contig 12923 bp, 10 predicted proteins | sample Cruoilmetagenom6_FD_26617 | JGI IMG/M metagenome (IMG submission 26617) | reverse complement strand
GATATCGGTGGCCGGGCTGCGGCAGGCCACCCGCGACGAGGTGGCGGTGGAATTTGCTTATGTCGATGCCAAAGGTGCAGCCAGCCAGCGGCGAGTGAACCCGCTGGGGATCGTCTATATGGACCATTCCACGGTGCTGTTGTCGTGGTGCCATCTAAGGCACGATTTCCGAGTGTTCCGGCTGGACCGGATGCAGGGGCTGCGGGTCACCGGGCAGAGTTTTCGGCCCAATCGCGTGCCGATGCTGCGCGACGCACTGACGCGGATTCAGCAGGATATTGCCCAGATGGCAAAAGCCCGCGATCCGGATGAATGATTGCTTTTTTGGCGTGGCCAATCCGGGTAGGTTCGTCCCTGAGCAGACAGTCGGGTTAAGCAAGATGCGTGTTTTGACAGGTGTGGGAATTGTTGTGGCGTTTGTGGCGACGGGGCTGGCCGCTGCGCCGGTTGAGGTTCTGCAATCGCCCCGCCCGGTATCAAGGCCGGTCGAGAGGATGAGCAAGGTGGAGCCAGCGCCCGCACCCGCAAAGGCCCAGGGGTTTCAGGACTGGCTTGCGGGTTTTCGACCCAGGGCCATCGCCCATGGGATTAGTCCGAAGGTACTNGACCGGGCCTTTCGCGGGGTAAGCTATGACGCNAATGTGGTGCGCCGCGACCGCAATCAGTCCGAGTTCACCAAGACGATCTGGGACTATTTGGAAACCGCCACCTCGGACTTGAGGATAAGCAATGGCAAGGCGGCACTGAAGGCGCAGCAAGGCAATCTGGATGCCATCGAACGCCGATATGGCGTGGACCGGCAGATCATCACGGCGATCTGGGGGCTGGAAAGCGCCTATGGGACGTTTCGCGGCAAAACCCCTGTGATCGGGGCGCTGGCTTCGCTGGCTTTTGATGCACGGCGCAGTGCGTTCTTTGAGGAGCAGTTGCTGGCNGCGCTGACAATCCTGCAAAGTGGCGATACCNCCGCCGACAAAATGACCGGCAGTTGGGCCGGGGCGATGGGGCATACCCAGTTCATGCCGGGGTCTTTTCTGGAGTATGCGGTCGATTTCACCGGCGACGGGCGGCGCGATATCTGGTCGGATGACCCTGGTGACGCACTGGCCTCGACGGCGGCGTATCTGAAGGCACACGGGTGGGTTGAAGGTCAGCCATGGGGGGTTGAAGTGACCCTGCCAAAGGGTTTTGACTATCTTTTGGCCAATCGCAGCATCACCAGAAACCCGGCTGAGTGGGCAGGTATCGGTGTCACTGACTTGAACGGAAACACAGTGCCGGATCATGGTAAAGGCGCGGTTCTGTTGCCCGCCGGGGCGGGTGGTGCGGCGTTTATGATCTTTGATAATTTCGCAGTGTTGGAGACATATAATACCGCAGACGCCTATGTGATCGGGGTGGGCCATTTGGCCGACCGGATCGGTGGCGGGCCACCTATTCAAGGTAGATGGCCGGTTCAGGACCGAGCGCTAACCTATGACGAGCGGATCGAGCTGCAACAGCGTCTGACCCGCGCCGGGTTCGACACGGAAAAGATCGACGCCAAGATCGGGCCGCTGACGATTGCCGCCGTCAGGGCCTATCAGGTCGCCAGCGGGTTGGTGCCGGATGGCTATGCCTCGCTAGGGTTGCTCAATAGGTTGAGATAGATTCCGATCTGAATTGAACGGCGCTATCTGTCGAATTTCCAGCCGGGCCTGATAGACACAAAATGGGCAAAGAGTGTCATTATTTTGACGGGAGAAAATTCTGCGAATTTTCTGGAGGTCGCGTTATGTTGATGCCTTGGTCCAGGAGATACATTGCCTAGCCCGGGCTGAGTCCACGCAACCGCTCAGAGCGGCGGCGTAGCAGTTCGACCACCGTCAACAGCGCGATTGAGATCACCACAAGGATTGTCGCGACCGCCAGAATGGTCGGTGAAATCTGCTCGCGCAGACCGGTGAACATCTGCCACGGCAAGGTTTTCTGGCTGGCCGAGCCGACGAACAGCACCACCACCACTTCGTCAAACGATGTGATAAAGGCGAACAGCCCGCCTGAAATCACCCCCGGCATGATCAGCGGCATCTGCACCTTGAAGAATGTTGTGACCGGATCGGCCCCCATATTCGCCGCCGCCCGCGTCAGAGAACGGTCAAACCCGACCAAAGTGGCGGTCACGGTGATGATCACGAAAGGAATGCCCAGCACGGCGTGGGCCAGCACCACCTTGACATAGCCGACAAATGTCTTGGGCAGGCCCAGCGTGCCTTCCAGCCAGTTGCCAATATCCGAATAGAAAAAGAACATGCCCGTGGCCGAAATGATCAGTGGCACGATCATCGGAGAAATCAGGATCGCCATGATTGCCCGGCGAAACGGCACGTGGCTTTGACTTAGGCCGATGGCCGCGAGAGTGCCCAGTGAGACCGAAATCACAGTGGCGATGGGCGCGATGATCAGTGAGTTCTTGAACGAACGTTTCCATTCGTTGTTGGTGAAGAAATCCTGGTAATGCTTGAGCGAATAACCCTCGGGGTCAAAGCGCAGCATTTCCGGGGTGAAGGTAAAGAAATCCTGCGCATTGAAGGAAAGCGGCATGACCACAAGGATTGGCGTGATCAGGAACACGAAGATCGCGCCACAGATCACCCGGAAACCATAATGCCACAACACCTGATTTGAGGTGAGGTATGTCGCCAACCCCTTGCGGTATTGCCGGTAATGCACCCAGAACACCATATAGGCCGCGATAACGCCAAAGATGACGCCAAACACTGCGCCGCCTAGACTGCCGAGAGACAGGCCGATCAGTGCGCCCAGCAGGGCAGAAACGATCATCGCAGGTCTGTGCGTGTCAAAGAGGGACACAAGAGCATAGGCAAAGCCAATTGCCAGCGCGGAACCGGCTAGCACGGTTAGAAGGAGCTCGGAAAATTCCGATGCGGTGGAAACCCCGGCGACGAAGCTAACCGCTGCAACGATCAACCCGACCAGAGACAGGGTAAAAGGAAGCGACACGGGGACGGTTATGTTACTCAGATTGTCAGACATATCCGTTACCCCAGCTTCACGTTGTCAATGCCGACGATCTTGTCGTAGGCCCAATACAGGATCAGGACCACAGCCAGCAATATCGCGCCCAGTGCCGCCGCAAGCCCCCAGTTGAGCGAGCTGGATATGTGATAGGCGATCCGGTTCGAGATAAAGACACCCTTGGTACCGCCAACGATTTCCGGCGTGATATAGTAACCGATCGACAGGATGAACACGAGGATCGACCCGGCACCAATCCCCGGCACGGTCTGCGGAAAGTAAACCCGCCAGAACGCGGTCCAGTTGGTTGCCCCCAGCGACTTGGCGGCGCGCAGATAGGTTTCCGGGATGGTCTGCATCACCGAATACATCGGCAGGATCATGAAGGGCAGCAGGATATGGGTCATCGCCACGATGGTGCCGAACTGGTTGTTGATCATCACCAGCCTGTCGGTGTCACTGACCAACCCAAGCCAGACCAATACGTCGTTGATCACACCTTGTTGCTGCAACATCACCTTCCAGGCCGAGGTGCGCACCAATAGCGAGGTCCAGAACGGCAGCAGTACCAGGATCATCAACAGGTTGGCTTTGCGCATTGGCAAGTTGGCCAGAATCCACGCGACGGGATAGCCAAGCAGGATACAGGATATCGTGATTACCATCGACATGATCAGGGTGCGCTTGAACAGTTTGACCAAAATCTGTTTGTCTTCGGGTTGTGCCTTGGGACCATCGGGGGTCTTTTGCATGTCGATGGCATTCAGGAAATATCCCGGGGTGACGCGACCCGAATGGGTCTGGATGGTGCGCCAAGTCTCGATATCGCCCCAACCTTTGTGAATTTCCAGGAATTTCGCCTTGTAGGGGCCGTCGTTGACCGGATCCCATTTCTTAATCTTGCGCCCGGATTGGCGAAACAGTGACGAAATGCCGGTTTTCTCATAATTCAGACGGGTGCCCAGCCTGGTGTGTTTTTTGGCCTCAACAGCTGCAAACATGTCTACAGCCATGGCTGCGTAGACATCCTCGCCAGGCAACTCGCCGGTGCCGGCGTCCCAGCGGGCCAGCACGGCCACAGTGTTGGGCAGGGTGTCGGCGACAATGTCATTTTCGACCGACCGGTACAGCATTGATCCGATGGGAAAGATGAACGAGATCAGCACAAACAAAAGCAACGGCGCAATCAACAACAACGCACGGATCTTTTCACGTCTTAGCGCGCGTGCCAGACTGCGTCTCAGCGGCGTTCCGTCTGCTGCCAGAACCGGCCCGTTTCCGGTGGTATCGCTCATTTTTGTCCCCGTTTCCCGCTTGCCCGCGAGGGCCGCTTTTCAAGCCCGGAACGGGCTTTCATCGCGAAGAGTGCCCGCAAGGGGACGAAAAACGCCCCCTTGCGGTGAGTGTGGTCGTTACTTAGCCAGCCACGCCTGGAACTTGGCGTCGATATCGTCACGATAATCGGCCCACCAGTTGTAGTTGTTCACAAACGTGTTCTCGGCGTTGTTGGGATCTGTCGGCATGTGGGGTGCCATGTCGATGCCCAGTTCCGCATGCTTGCCAACCAGCGGCGCAGACGAGGCGCGCGCCGGACCGTAAGAGATGAACTTGGCCTGATCCGCCAGACGCTGGGTGTCGGTGGCAAAGTTCAGATAGTCCTTCACAAGCGCAAGCCGCTCATCCGAGAGACCAGCCGGGATGACCCAACCGTCAAGGTCAAACATCTGCCAGTTCCAGGCCATGCCAACCGGCTGCTTCTGCTCGACGATCATCGAGAACAGGCGGCCGTTATAGGCCGAGGCCATGAAGACCTCTCCGTCAGCCAGAAGCTGGATAGGCTCGGCCGAGGACGACCACCAGACGGTCTGATCCTTGATCGTGTCCAGCTTGGCGAATGCCCGGGCCTGACCTTCTTCGGTTTCAAGCGTGGCATAGACGTCCTTATAGGCAACGCCGTCACACAAAAGCGCCCATTCCATGTTGGCGATCGGCCGCTTGTTCAGCGCGCGCTTGCCGGGATAGGTTTCCAGGTCAAAGACATCGCAGGCCCCTTTGGGCGGCTCGGCCCCGGCCGGCACCAAATCGGTGCGATATCCGAAGGTTGTCGAAAACACGATCTGCGGAATAAAGCAATCCGAGACGATCATATCGCCAAAATCTTCCGAAGCCGAGGTGCCGTCAGGCGCGGCGGCCAGATCGGCGTCATGGTCGATTTCCACCGCCAGACCCTCGTCGCACAGTCGGATGGCATCGGCGGCCTCGACGTCAACCAGATCCCAGGTCACGTTGTTGGCTTCGTTCATGGCGCGCAGCTTGGCAACGGCCTCGGCGGAACTGTCATCGTTGATGATGGTCACGCCGGTTTTGGCTGAATAGGGGTCGTGATAGGCGTTCAGCTGAGATTTTGAATAGGCACCGCCCCAGGAGACGATGGTCATCTCTTCGGCAGAAACTGCCCCGGCAGCAAATGCCAGAGCCGTTGAAGCGAGCAGAGTTTTGGTGAATGTCATGAGGTACTCCCTGATTTTTCCCGTTTCTGAATTGTCAGGGTTCGCGCTACGGGCTTAGCGGGTGAACCCAACGTTCATCGCGCCCTCGCCGGGGCGCGATATTCCTTGGCCGTCAAGCATCCAGCGCGCGGCAATCCTCGGGCAGCCAGCCAATTTCGATCTGCTGACCCGGTTGCAAGCGATCCTGATCCGGCGCGTTGCGGGTTTTAACAACAAAATCATCATGTCCCGCCACCCGCAGCCTTGTACGGAAAATATCACCCATATAGATGAATTCCAGAACTTCGGCCTTGAGCGTGTGCGCTCCCTCCAGAAGCCGGTCTTGGTTATATTCCACCCGTTCAGGCCGAATTGACACACGGGTACGTTCGCCCGCCGAAGTGACATTGATCGGCTTGCAGTCGATCAGCTCGCCTCCGTCAAGTTCCACTACTGCGCGACCGTTTGATATTTCCTTGACCACACCCTCAAGCGTGTTGTTCTCGCCGATGAACTGGGCCACGAAACTGTTTTCCGGCTCTTCATAGAGCTTGTCCGGCGGGGCAAGTTGTTGAATGCGGCCATCGTCAAACACGGCAACCCGGTCCGACATGGTCAACGCCTCGGTCTGGTCGTGGGTCACGTAGACCACGGTAATGCCAAGCGAATGCGCCAGGTGGGTAATCTCGAACTGCATCTTTTCGCGCAACTGTTTGTCCAGCGCGCCCAATGGTTCGTCCATCAGCACCAGTTCGGGTTCAAACACCAGCGCACGGGCCAGCGCCACCCGCTGTTGTTGACCACCGGAAAGCTGCGAGGGGCGACGCCCGCCAAATTCGCCCATTTCCACCATGTCCAGCGCGCGCATGACTTTTCCCTCGCGCTCGGATTTTCCCATCTTTCGCACCTCAAGCGGAAAACTGAGGTTCTCGGCAATCGTCATATGCGGGAACAGGGCGTAGTTCTGGAACACCATGCCAATGCCGCGTTTGTGCGGCGGGATGTTGTTGATCGAAACGCCACCCAGTCGGATGTCGCCATGGGTGGCTGTTTCAAATCCGGCCAGCATCATCAGGCAGGTGGTCTTGCCGGACCCCGACGGGCCTAGCATGGTCAGGAATTCACCTTTAGGCATGCTGAGGTTAAGGTCTTTGACGACAAGGATCTCGCCATCATAGCTTTTTTGCACGTGTTCGAATTCAACAAACGCGTCATTGTTTCGCGAATCAGCCAAACGTGGCTCCCCATTTATATGTCGCGGGTTTTTTCCGCTTGTTTACGCATCTAACCCGATGGAAGGGGCCGGATGCAACCTGTTTGCGAATCTATCAACGTAATAACCTCGCACGCGTATCGATCTGAGTTTTGCACTTGCCGGGCATTGGCAGTGTGATGATCTGAAGGTCTCTGGCGCTTTCTCAGAGCGCTGATTTCATCAGCCCCTGCGTTTTCAGGGCGGCATGGCATTCTTCCAGCGCCGTGCGCACCCGCGAAATAAGAATGTCGATCTCATCCGTTGTAATCACTAGTGGGGGGGATATCACCATGCGGTCGCCCACATGGCGCATGATCAGGTTGTTGGCAAAACAACGATCCCGACAGATCAGGCCGACGGTACCGGGTTCCGAGGCGAATTTGGCGCGCGAGGCCTTGTCCGGGGTCAGCGCGACAGAGGCCATCAGGCCAACGATACTGGCCTCGCCCACCAGGGGATGATCGCTCAGCGCCTGCCATTGGCTTTTCAGGTAGGGACCGGCCACATCATGCACATGGCCGATCAGGTTTTCCTCTTGCATGATGCGCAGGTTCTCAAGCGCCACAGCGCAGGCAACCGGATGGCCAGAGTATGTATAGCCGTGGTTGAAATCGCTCTCGCCAATCACCCTCGCCACTTCGTCGCTGACCACCGAGCCGCCAATCGGCTGATAACCCGAGCTGAGGCCCTTGGCGATGGTCATGATGTCGGGGCGAATGCCCAGCGTTTGACTGCCGAACCAGTTGCCGGTGCGGCCAAAGCCACAGATCACCTCGTCGGCGATCAGCAGAATCTCGTATTTGTCACAGATCCGCTGGATTTCCGGCCAGTAGGTGTCGGGGGCGACAATCACACCGCCGGCACCTTGCACCGGTTCGGCGATAAAGGCGGCGACGCGGTCTTCGCCCAGATCAAGTATCGCTTTTTCCAACTCCTGCGCACGGGCCAGTCCGAAATCGGNCGGCGACATGACGCCGCCTTCGGCCCACCAGCTGGGTTGGTCGATGTGATGAATATCGGCAATCGGCAACCCGCCCTGCGCGTGCATCGGGGCCATGCCGCCCAGCGACCCGCTGCCCATGGATGAACCGTGATAGGCATTGTGGCGGCTGATGATGATGGATTTGTCCGGCTTGCCTTTGTTGGCCCAATAGGTGCGCACCATGCGGATATTGGTGTCATTCGCCTCGGACCCGGAACTGGCAAAGAACACATGGTTCAGATCACCGGGGGCCAGTTCGGCAATTTTGGCCGCCAGTGCGATGACCGGTGCGTGCGAGGTTTGAAAGAATGTGTTGTAATAGGGCAGTTCGCGCATCTGACGGGCCGCAGCCTCGGCCAGTTCATCGCGGCCATAGCCGATGTTGACGCACCACAGGCCGGCCATCGCGTCAAGGATCCGGTTGCCTTCGCTGTCGGTCAGGTAAATCCCATTGGCCCGCGTGATGATACGCGCGCCTTTGGCGGCAAGGTCGTTTCCGGCGGTGAACGGGTGCATGTGATGCGCCGCATCCAGCGCCTGAAGCTCGGCAGTGGGCATGTGGTTGGTTATCGCAGGCATTGGCAAGGCTCCTGAATCGGGGGTAATGTCAGAATATGATCAAATTATTGCGTGTCAATCGAATCAGTTTGTGATGTCAGCACGTCCGCGACCTGCTGCATTCCCTGTTCTACATCCCGTACCATGGCCCGCGCGGCGCCGTCCGGATCGCGCCGGTGCAACGCCTCAAGCAGCTCCTTGTGATGGTCACGCAGATTCTGGGTTCCGTAGCGCCCGCAGACCACCCGCAGCGAGGGGCCAAACCGCAGCCAAACCCGGTTCACCAAATCGGCAATGACCGGGGCATTTGCCTGTTCATAAAGCTGCGCGTGGAACTGATAGTTATTGGCCAGATACCCAACCACATTGCCGACTGAAATGGCCTGATCCAGTAATCGGTCAAGGTGATCAAGCTCGCCAATCGCGGCATCGGATATACGCTTTGCAGCCCGACGGGTCAACTCTGACTCCATTGTTTTTCTTAGGTAAACCAATTGCTCAACATCCGATACCGACAGTTGCGGCACGCTAACCCGCCGATTACCCTGAAACACCAAAGCCCCATCCGAGATCAGCCTTCGGATCGCCTCGCGGACCGGAGTCATGCCGACACCCAGCGCCTTTGCCAGACCTTGTATCGTAACGGCCTGACCCGGTGCCATTTCGCCAAACAGTATCTGTTCGCGCAACTGCTGATAAACCTGTTCATGGGCCGGAGGGCGGGTGCCGGTTACGGCAGGGTTTGCGGCTGGTTTGGGTGTCAGGTTCACGGGCCATTTTCCTGTCGGGTTTGGGGCAGATTATACAAAGTTTCGCCCCCGCAGACATATCCGCTATTGATCGGGAAGGCAAAACTTGATCAAATATAATCAGCCGAAAACAAGCCCGGCGCGTCCCAGGGAGACACTCATGAAAATTAAACGCTGACACTGACCGCGGTTCTGGCACTAAGCAGCGCGGCTGCCTTTGCCGAAGAAGTCCGCGTCTATAACTGGTCTGATTACATCGACGAGGATTTGCTGGCCAAGTTCGAGGAAGAGACCGGCATAGACCTGATCTATGACGTATACGATTCGAATGAGGTTCTGGAGACCAAGATGCTGGCCGGCGGGTCGGGCTATGATGTGGTGGTTCCAACCGCAGACTTCATGCAAAGACAGATCTCAGCGGGCGTATACCAGAAACTGGATAAGTCGAAACTGCCAAACCTCGTCAACATGTGGGACGTCATCCAAGACCGGACATCGCAATATGATCCGGGCAATGAGTATTCAATCAATTACATGTGGGGGACCACTGGGCTTGGCATCAATGTCGGCAAGGTGATTGAAATTCTTGGCGAAGACGCGCCGATCAACAGTATGGATTTGGTCCTGAAGCCCGAAAACATGGAGAAGCTGGCCGAATGCGGTGTGCATTTCCTAGACGCGCCTACTGAGATAATACCCATGGTGCTGCAATACTTAGGCGAGAATCCAGATTCGAAAGACAAGGACGTGATCGCAAAGGTGGAGCCGGTTCTGATGGCAGTTCGCCCTTTTGTGCAAAAGTTCCACAGTTCGGAATATGTCAATGCACTGGCCAACGGCGATATCTGCGTAGCTGTGGGCTGGTCCGGTGACGTACTACAAGCCCGTGACCGTGCCGCCGAGGCCGAAAACGGCGAGGAGATCGCGTATTATGCCTTCACCGAAGGCTCGCTCATGTGGTCTGACCAGATGACGATACCGGCAGATGCGCCCAACCCGGAAAGCGCGCATGTGTTCCTGAACTTCATCATGGACGCACAAAACATGGCGGCGGCGTCGAATTATGTGTACTTCGCCAACGGCAATAAAGCGAGCCAGGAGTTTCTTGAAGCGGATGTGATCGAGGACCCGGCGATATATCCGGATGATGAAACCATGAACAACCTGTACACCATCTCGCCCTATGACGCGAAAGTTCAGCGGACGGTGACGCGCCTGTGGACCAAGGTCAAGTCGGGCACCTGATTTGATACCAACAAGGCGGGCCACCAGGCCCGTCTTTTATCGCTGACAGGGGCCTTGTCTTGCAATCAACTGAATTTGCACCTTGGGACGATCCGGATCAAAAGCCATTGATCCGGTTCAGGAATGTCACCAAGCGGTTTGGAGATTTCGTCGCGATCGACGATCTGACGCTTGATATTTTCGAACAGGAGTTCTTTGCCCTGCTCGGCCCGTCGGGCTGCGGTAAAACCACGATGATGCGGATGCTGGCGGGTTTTGAGACCCCCAGCAAGGGCACAATCGAACTGGCCGGGCAGGACATCGGGCCGGTGCCGCCCAACAAGCGCGCAGTGAACATGATGTTCCAGTCCTACGCGCTGTTCCCGCATCTGTCGGTCTGGGACAACATTGCCTTTGGCCTGCGTCGCACGAAAATGCCGAAACCCGAGGTTAACGCGCGCGTCGAAGAGATGCTCAAGCTCACCCGGCTTGAAAAATTCGCGCATCGCAAACCACATCAGATTTCCGGCGGGCAACGTCAAAGGGTGGCACTGGCGCGGTCCCTCGCCAAGGCTCCGAAACTGTTGCTGCTGGACGAACCTCTGGGGGCGCTGGACAAGAAACTGCGCCAGGAAACCCAGTTTGAACTGATGGACATTCAGGAAACCACCGGCACCACATTCGTGATCGTCACCCACGATCAGGAAGAGGCAATGACAGTCGCCAGCCGGGTCGCGGTGATGGATGAAGGCCGTCTGATACAGGTGTCGACGCCGGCGGATCTGTATGAGTGGCCGAATTCAGTTTACGTCGCTGATTTCATTGGCGATGTTAATATCATCAAAGGCTGGGCATCGGCAGCGGGCGATGGCCGCTACACGATAGACTGGGCGGACGGGCAACAACCGCTGGCAGGCACATCGCCGAATGATTTTTCAGAAGGGCAATCCTGCCATCTGGCGATACGCCCCGAAAAAGTTGCCATTTCCAGCGACAAGCCGGTGGATGCGGATAATGCGGTTCAGGGCAAGGTTCTGGACATTGCCTATCTTGGTAATCTCTCGACCTATCACGTCGAACTGGCCTCGGGCGCAATCATCAAGGCGCAAACCGCCAACACGCGCCGCATTTCGCGGCGCAGTTTCACTTGGGAAGACCCCGTCTGGCTGTCCTGGACCGCCACCGCCGGCGTCTTGTTGGCGGACTGATGCGGCGGTTCCTGCTGATTGGCGTCCCGTACGCGTGGTTGTTGGCGCTGTTTCTGGTGCCATTCCTGATCGTCCTGAAAATCTCGCTTTCAGACGCGGCGTTGGCGATCCCGCCTTATGTTCCGCAGCTGGACTGGGCCGAGGGGATCGGCGCATTCCTCAGTCAGCTCGATTTCGAGAATTTTGTCTTTCTGACCGAGGACGATCTTTATTGGAAGGCCTACCTGAGCAGCTTTCAGATTGCCGCAATGTCCACCATCCTGACTCTGCTGGTCGGCTATCCCATCGCCTATGGCATGGCCCGTGCGCCGGATGAATGGCGTCCAACACTGATGATGCTGATCATACTGCCGTTTTGGACCAGCTTCCTGATCCGGGTCTATGCGTGGATGGGTATCCTCAGCCAGGAAGGGTTGCTGAACCAGTTCCTGTTGTGGATCGGGATCATTGGCGAGCCGCTGACCATTCTGAACACCAATACAGCGGTCTATATCGGCATCGTCTACACTTATCTGCCCTTCATGATCCTGCCGATATATGCCGCGCTAGACCGGATGGACGGGTCGCTGATCGAGGCGGCAGAGGATCTGGGATGTTCCCGACTATTGGCATTCTGGCTGGTGACCATCCCNCTGTCGCGCAACGGCATCATCGCCGGCAGTTTCCTGGTGTTTATCCCGGCGCTGGGNGAATTCGTGATCCCGTCGCTGCTGGGCGGATCGGGCACTCTGATGATCGGCAAGGTGCTGTGGGAAGAGTTCTTTTCCAACCGCGACTGGCCGGTGGCCAGTGCTGTGGCAGTGGTGCTGTTGTTGCTGCTGATCATCCCAATTGTGCTGTTCCAGCGTAACCAGCAAAAACAGGCGGAGGCCGAACAATGATGCGTCTTAGCTGGTTCAATGTGGTGTCACTGACACTGGGGTTTGCGTTCCTTTATATCCCAATGATCATCCTGGTGACTTACAGCTTCAACGAAAGCAAACTGGTCACGGTCTGGGCCGGGTTTTCAACCAAATGGTACGGCGAATTGATGCAGAACGAGGCATTTCTGAACGCCGCCTGGGTGACGTTGAAAGTGGCAGTCCTTTCATCCACCATCGCTACCGTTCTGGGCACCATGGCGGCCTATGTTCTGGTGCGTAGCGGGCGTTTCGCCGGGCGCACTCTGTTTTCCGGCATGATCTATGCGCCCCTGGTGATGCCTGAGGTGATCACTGGCCTGTCGCTGCTGCTTTTGCTCATTGGAATCGGTCTGGACCGCGGAGTTCTGACTATCGTGCTGGCACATACCACGTTTTCAATGTGTTACGTGTCGGTGGTGGTTTCCTCCCGGCTGGTGACGTTTGACCAATCGCTGGAAGAGGCCGCGCTGGACCTTGGCTGTTCCTCCGCTGAGGCCTTTCGGCTGGTGACCCTGCCGATCATCGCGCCTGCGGTGAT
>JGI24723J26617_10002903_pt1 | contig 12933 bp, 14 predicted proteins | sample Cruoilmetagenom6_FD_26617 | JGI IMG/M metagenome (IMG submission 26617) | reverse complement strand
CGCACCAGATAACCCGCGGCGACGTCCAGCGGCGCATCTGATGCCTCGCTGATCTGGTCATAGCCGCGCCGCAGCGCCTCGTGGGTGATCTTGACGTCGATATTGCCGGCGGTGCCGGGCATGTCGCGCGCGCCCATCGCCTCGCAACGCGCGGTTTCCATCGCCTCGTAAAGATCGCGGGCAATATCGCCGGGCGGGGCATAACGCGCATGCACGCCCTCGTCATGGTAACGCCGGTGCAGCGCCAGCGCATCGGCGGTGCCACGCGCCAGCAGCACCTCGTCGCGGGTCATGCGCCGGCTGACTTGGGGCAGGCGCATGGATTCGCCGGCAAGACCCGAGGGATCAACCGTATAGGTCACATTCAGTTCGGGGTCGTCGGCCATCACCTTGGTGGCTTCGGCCAGCGCCTTCTTGAACGGGTCGGCGGGGTTGTCGGTTGGTTTGTTCACGCGGTGCCCTCCAGATCGGCCAGACTGCGCGCGCCGGTTGCCAGATCAGCCAGCAGCGCCACATGCACATCCAAAGCATCAATTACCCGGTACCCCGGATCGTGCCCGTCAAAGGCCAGGTTCAAATCGGTTCCGGCCAGGATTACCACTTCGGCCCCCTGTTGCTCGACCATTTCACGCCCGGCGGCAAAGAAAACCTCACGCTGCTCCGGGTTGCAGGCCCCGCTCACCGCGACATCCTGATAGGTCTTGCCCAGTGCGTCCAGATCGGTATTCGGAACCACGGCTTCAGTTTGCTTTAGCTGGTCGAACAACCGGCTGCGCATCAGATTGGCGGTGCCCAACAGGCCGACCCGGTTAATGCCCTGTTCGACAAAATAGGCGTCCAGCGGGGCAATACCACTGACTAGCGGCAAGGGCGAAATCGACTGGGTTTCATCGTAGCAGAAATGACCCCCCAGCGAGGTAATCACCGCGCAATCCGCCCCCGCATCCTTGAGCCGCCCGATCAGTCGGGCATAACTTTTCGCCTGCGCTTCGGGCTTCCAGTCAAGGTTGTTATGCAACAATTCCTGCACATCCGCATGGACAATGGTCAGGTCCAGCACATGACCCAACTGGGTCACACGTGCCGTCAGGCGTTGGTAATAAACCACAGTCGCCGCAACGCCGATACCGCCGATCAATCCGATATGCAAGGTTTTGGCTCCTTTTCGGGCGTGGGCCCCGACTCAGCCTAAAGTAGCGTTTAGAGTGATTTTCGCCTTGTCAGCACTTCAGGGTCACTCTGATGTATTTCGATTTACGGAAAACCTTTGTTTTAATCGGCGTATTCGGGTCACCCGAGAGCATCGAAAGGACGGATTCATCCTTGGCTCGACAGTGCGAAACCTGGCTCGCCGCAGCTTCGATCTGGGTCAGGCTGGTTGTTTTTACACCCTTGGCCCAATAAACCAGCGCGGATTTCCTGTCCGGGACAATGGCAACATAGTAGGTGTTCCCATTTACCTTTGTCGGTTGGCGCGTCTTCCAAATTTCACCGTAATAGGCTTTGTTTTGCTTGCAGGTTTGGTCACATTTAGCTTGCGCAATCCCGGCCGACAAAACGACCATAATAACAGCTGCGGAAACTTTTCTGAAAAACATTTTCAGGTCCTTATCTTAACCTCACCCCAAACTCATGCTTGCCGCGCTCTCCGGCAGTTCCTCGTCGAAACAACGCTGATAGAACTCGGCCACGGTCTGGCGCTCAAGCTCGTCGCATTTGTTGAGGAATGACAGGCGGAACGCATAGCCCACATCGCGGAAAATCTCGGCGTTCTGCGCCCAGTTGATCACCGTGCGCGGGCTCATCACTGTCGACAGGTCGCCATTCATGAACGCGGTGCGGGTCAGATCGGCCACCGTCACCATCTGCGCCACGGTCTTGCGGCCCTTTTCGGTGTTGTAATGCGGCGACTTGGACAGCACGATCATCGTCTCGGCGTCGTGGCTGAGGTAATTCAGCGTCGCCACCAGTGACCAGCGGTCCATCTGCGCCTGGTTGATCTGTTGCGTACCATGGTACAGCCCGGTGGTATCGCCCAGACCCACCGTGTTGGCGGTGGCGAACAGGCGGAAATAGGGGTGCGGCGTGATGATCTCGTTCTGGTCCATCAGGGTCAGCTTGCCGTCATGCTCCAGCACTCGCTGGATCACGAACATCACATCGGCCCGGCCGGCGTCATATTCGTCAAACACGATGGCGCAGGGGTTGCGCAGCGCCCATGGCAGGATGCCTTCGTGAAACTCGGTCACCTGCTTGCCATCACGCAGCTTGATCGCATCCTTGCCGATCAGGTCGATGCGCGAAATGTGACTGTCAAGGTTGACCCGCACAGTCGGCCAGTTCAGCCTTGCCGCGACCTGTTCGATATGGGTCGATTTGCCGGTGCCGTGATAGCCCTGGATCAGCAGGCGGCGGTTGTAGGTAAACCCGGCCAGAATGGCCAGCGTGGTATCAGGATCGAACTTGTAGGTAGGGTCCACATCCGGCACCCGGTCGACGGCTTCGGCAAAGCCTTTGACCACCATATCTGAATCGATACCAAACACATCGCGGATCGAAATGTCTTCGGTTGGTTTTGCGTCTTTGTCGATAGGTGCGTCGGCCATGCCTTAAAAGTCCTTATCTTCTGGTCCCCTGCAAGGGGGGTGTCGAACGTGAACGTGGTGCAACATTCCGCAGGCAAGGGCAAGAGGAGTCGCACCCGAGAGGGGGTAAACACCCCCCCGTAAACAGCTCAGGCTTTGAAATTCCGGCTGACCTTGATCTGTTCCCAGGCCCAGACGACTTCTTGCAGCTGTTCTTCCTGCGAACGATCACCGCCGTTCATATCCGGGTGCAGCACCTTGATCAGCTTTTTATAGACCTTGCGTACCTCGGTCTTGGTGCAATTGTCCTCGATCTCAAGGATTTCCACCGCGCGCCGCTCGGTGGGCGGCAATCGCTTGCCAGACCTGGCCCCCTTGCCGGGGTTCTGCGTTGCGTTGGCCCCCAGAACCTGATGCGGATCCTCGATGCCAAGGCGTGACCAGGCGCGGGCCTCGGGGTCGCCCATCGGTTTGGTCTCGCGTTCCCAGACCTTGTCCTTGGATTGCTGTGCGTTGATCTCGGCCTCGGTGGTGCCATCAAAGAAGTTCCACTTGAGGTTATATTCGCGCACATGCGCCTGGCAGAACCAGATGAATTCATCCAGAACGTCCGGTGCCTTGGGCGCGCGGAACTTGCCGGCCTCTTCACAGCCCGGATGTTCGCACTGGCGTTGCGATGTTTCTGACGCGCCTGACATGCCGCGCCGTCCGCGTGGGTTCTTCTTCTTGGCAGAGGATACGGACATGTCGAATCCGAACGGGTCTGATTTTGTCATTACTGCTACCTTTTCGACTCGGATACAGGAGTGTAATGTAAGTGGCGGCAGATAGAAGAGGGGGCGGCGATTTTTTTGCCCGCCTGAGCGGAAAAATGAGTGTAACAGACGAAATCAGAACCCGCCTGACGGCGGCCTTTGACCCCAGCGCGCTTGAGGTGGTGGACGACAGCGAGCGTCACCGTGGCCACGCCGGGTATCAGGAAGGTGGCGAAAGCCATTTCAACGTGATGATCCGCGCTGCCGGTTTCAAGGGCCAGTCGCGCATCGCCCGACACCGCGCCGTTCACAGCGCCCTTGGCCCGGACCTTGTGGCGCGCATTCACGCCCTGTCGCTGGATATCGGAGGGTAGGGGCAGGGGCCGTCAATCTGACAAATTCAGGCCGCCTCACTGAGCGCATGGTGGTCAATGCCGCTGGCCCAGAGAACTGAACGAGTGGCTGAGACCGGTCGTTCACTGTTACCCACCCGCCCGGNTGGCTGGGATAGTTTNCCATCCGGAAAAGCANTGTTTCATCGCTGAAAAAAATCAAAGTGGTCCGTTTGGAACCGGCACAAACGGCGACGGCAGATGGAATCCCATCTGCCGCCCAGGCGTTCAGGAAAGGTTGCCAATCGCTTGGTGCTGGATCGAAGGCCACATTTCCTCGGCCTTTTTCAGCGTTTCTTCCGGGTTTTCCTTGTATTTTGCAAAAATTGCCGCGTTGACGAACAGATACAGCTTGCCGTCAACGATATCGGCATATCGCGGATCGCCATCCAGTTTCTTGCCAAGCGCCACGGCAAAGGCACAGAACCCGCCGTACTGCGGCATGAATTGCGCGGGATCGGCCGTGAACTTCTCGGCGGAAATCTCGGAGGCAAAGTAGTAGGCGACCCCATCGTGAACCACGGTGTGCACTGCGTCTCCGGAGGTAACGGCGCTCAGGGTTGACAGGGCAACCGTGTCCACGCCGCGCAGGGCCAGGGGAACGCCGTCAAGCGACAGGCCATTGGTGACGCTGAATTCATCCGCGGCAAAAACCGAGTTTGCCATGCTGACAGTTGCCAGGGTTGCGACGAAGAGTGAGGAGGATTTAGTAAACATGTTCTTGGTCCTTTGGGTTTGCCATTGTTCTGGCGGTTTTCCGAGGCGACATGCCGCCGGAATCGAAGCTCTCACAAAGAATCCGGCCGCTTTCGTGGGGGCGAACCAGCAATGAGAGGTAAGAGCCCGACCCCGACAAAGGGAAGATGACAGTCACTGTCGGGACCGGGAGGGGCGATCGGTCTGGTGCTTGTTCCAGAGGCGTGTGTAAGCAACCGATCGGCCTTCAGGGCAGAGATTGGGACGTCGCCGCCCTGAAAACGCTACATGCCGTAAGCCGCCTGAATGGCGCGCACGGTGTTTTCGGTGTTGTCCACGGCGCTGGCAATCATCCGGAAATTGGTCAGCGACGCGGCATAGCCGTCATAATGCTCGGTGATGGCACCGGCGGTTGCGTCGGTCACGACCATGACTTCGAAACCCGCCTCGATCAGCCCGCGCATGTGCGATTCCGTGCACAGGTTCGACGACATGCCGCCCAGGATCACCTTGTTGATGCCGGCCTTGCGCAGTTGCAGGGCCAGATCGTTGCTGTCGGGGCCATATATCTTGTGCGGGCTGGTCACGACCACATGATCGTGTTCAAAGTAATGCTTGTAGCTTTCCAGCCAGTCGGCACCCGAACCTTCAAAGCCGGTCTTGTCCAGGGCGTTGGGGCGGTCGAACATGCCGATGCTGTGCATCAGGGTTTCGAGCGTGCCCTCGAATTGCCACCGGTGGTCATGTTCGAAATAATAATGCGGCGACACGAATACCGGCATGCCTGTGTCCTCGGCCACGGCAAACAGCGCGTCAAGGTTCCCGACCGTGCCGTTCTCGGTTATGCTCTGACCGACCACGCCCCAGGTGACGCCATCGGGGGACAGGAAATCGTTCTGCGGGTCAGTGATGACAATCGCCGTGTCCCCGGTGGTGATCTTGAACCCGGGCATGGGCAGGCCGTCATTGATCGGGGGCAGTTTGGCCGTGGCGGCCCGAACTTCCGTGCTTTGCGCGCTGGCGGGCCCGGAGCCTACGCCAAGAACAAAGGTTCCGGCCGCGATGGTGATGCCACCGCCCAGAATGGCGGTTGCGACGATACTGCCCAGAGAGCTGAAGGGAAAAGTCATGATTGCGTCCTTGTGTCAGAAATGCGCGAAAGTGGCGCTTGGGGGTGCAGCCAAAAGGCNGGATAACTCGATGGCCTCTTGGATGAANTGATAACTAGGCAATTGGGGGGGGCGATTATTGACGCGAAGCGCCAAAAACTTGACACCATGTGCCAAAGCTGGAAACTGCCGTAACAGTCGCGTTACCGCGGCGCTTTTAAGGTGATTGCGACAAGGTTTTTTCAATCCGGAGTAGGAATGTGACCGCCGTTTCTGCCATTTACGCAAACAGACAAATCGAAAGTGCTGTCAATGTNGCAGACANAATGCCGCTGTTCGATATCGTCGGACTGACACCCGAATCCGCTANGGTTCCAACCAATATGGTGGCGGTTTCCGACTACTTCACCCTGCTTGAAACCATTGCCCAAAGCGAATGGCCCGACGTGCGGTTTCATATGCGTACATGCCAAAGCTGGAATTGCGAAGATTTCGGCCCCTTCGGTCTGGCCTTCAAATCCGCTCCGACTATGCGCCACGGTTTTCAGAGGATCTGGCGCTATATCGGGCTGCACAACCGGGTTTCGGACTTTTCCGCCGAGGAAAGGGGTGGCCGGTTTTGCTGGTCCATGCATACGCCGCCTGTTGCCCGGCTTGGCAGCTTTCTGTCCAACGAGGCGGCGATGGCGACGACACTGACCCTCTGCCGCGAGACGTCCGGCAGGGATCTTCGTCCGCGCCACGTGCAGTTTGTTCACGAAAGGGAAGGGTCGATTGATGCCCTGATCGCGCATTTCGGGCGTGTGCCGGTGTTTGGTGCGGATTGCGATTCCCTGCATTTCGGCATTGATCAGGTCGACCAGCCCTGCGCCATCGGTGACGCGGCGATCTGGAACTTTCTAACCGGCCACTTGGATCAGGCCCTGGCGAGCGAGGACAGCAACGAACTGCCGTTCGAAACCCGGGTGATCGAAGAGATTTCAAAACTTCTGAGCGGCGGCGTTCCAAAGCTGACCGAAGTATCAAAAAATCTGGGCCTTGGCGGGCGAACCTTTCAGCGGCGTCTCTCCGAACGCGGAAAGACCTTTCAGTCTCTGGTCGACGAAGCGCGCCAGCAACTGGCGCAGCAGCTTGTCAGCGCATCGCCTTATTCGCTTGCCGAAGTTGCCTTCCTGACCGGGTTCTCTGAACAAAGCGCGTTTTCGCGGGCTTTCAGACGCTGGTCAGGTCAGACACCGCGCGCCTATCGTGTGGCGATTCAAGCCGAATCGTCAACGGGCCCTGGCGAGGGCTAAACCCCGATGATTGATTGCCGTTCCGGGATTGCTTGGTCGGGCGTTGCCCGGATACCGATCTGGTTGGCGGCTCAGCGTGTACCGGCCTGATCGGGCACTGATACCTCCTTGGCCACGTCCGCCTCATCCGCCGCGTTTGCGCCGTCTTCCGCCTGCTGTCTGGCGCGTGATTTCAGGGCTGTGGTCATGCCCGACACCGGGCTGATCTCTTCCACGCCATCGTCCTTCAGCATCCGCTCGGCCCCGCTGGCCAGTTGTGGCTCGCGCCTGATCGGCGCGGTCTCGTCCACGGACGCGGCGGTGTCGGCCACTTCGGATGGCTGGGCAATTTCGCGCCGGAACACCAGCACATTGCGCCAGTTGGTGGTTGATCCGGTCAACCCGCTGCGTTCGTCACTGGGCAGTAATTCTGAACGAAGATATTCCCAGCCATCGGCACCCTGCACGTTCAGTACCGACTGAACCGAATTGGCAAACCGCCCCTCGGGGGTTTTGACCCCCTTGGCTTTTGTGCCCTTGGTGGGGGCCGGAACAACCTTGTACTCGTAATGCGTCATGCTTTGGTCCTGAGTTCGGATCTGACGGGCAACCTAGAGGGATTGGCGCATGGGGAAAAGGGGGAATGACCTCAGAACCAGCCCACGGCGCGCAAAGCTGGTTCAAAGGACCGGCCAACAGGAACCTGCGTGCCGTCCTTCAACAAAATCGTGCGTTTGCGGTTCTTATAGGTGATCTCTTCGATTGCGGCCTGTGCCACCCACCACGATTTATGCACCTGCTGCCCGTCCAAGCCCTTTAGATCCGCCACCGCATCGCTCATCCGTGCCAGAATCAACCCATCACCCTGATCGGTGTGCACGTGCAGGTAATGATCCTGCATCTGCATGTACCGGATCACCCCCTGCACCCCGTCGGGACGGCGACGCAAACGGCCAATTACCGGGCGTGTGTCAGTGCCCGGTTCCTGTGGCGGGTCGGGATCATCGCTCTGGTGGGTCAGAGGCCAGCGTTCAATCAGCCCATACTGGACCAGCGAAAACACCACATTGATCACTGATACATTCAGATACGTCACCCAAGGCGGTGGAAGGCCCCCCGCCGGTGCCAGCAAAGCCTCGACCATCCAGCGGATTTCGAAGCTTAGCGGCACCGCACCCAGAAACGCCGAAACCAATAACAGCACCCAGCCCGGCCAGCGATCGGTCCCGAACGAGGCCCGTACACCACGGGCGATCACGATCATCTGCAGCCAGCCAGCTGTGACAGACACCAGCCAGAACACCACCAGCCCATTCCGGTCCAGCCCCGCACGTACCGCGTCGCCTGACTGCCAGATCATCAGACCCGTCGTTGCGGTAATGGCGATTCCATAGCGTGTCAGAATCTGACGGGTGCCGGCGGCCATGGTGCGTCCTCTCACGGTTCACGTTTCGTGAACTGTACATGCAACCGTGCTGGCGAAGAACAATTGCCTTTCACGAAGCCGCGCTGGCGCTGTACCGCGCCTGTCTGCAGGGTTCTTTCATCGCTGTAGAAACTCAGGTTGAAAGGTGTAATGTCATGAAAACAAGTGTAAAATTTCTTTCCGTTTTGGTTGGGCTTCTGTTGGGCGCTCAATCCCATGCGGGGGCGCTTAAGGTCGAAATGTCCGGTTTTGCCAATGATGCAGGACTGGCCCGTATCATCGTTATGGCCGGCTCAGACGGGTATCACGGAATCACGCCGGCCTATCGTGTCGACTCCGTTGCAATCACCGATGGTGTTGCCATCTGGCACGCGGACGACATCGACCCCGGCCGGTACNCGGTGATCGCCCATCACGACAAGAACGCCAATGGCGATCTGGATCGCCCGTTCCTGTCCCTGCCACTGGAACCTTATGGATATTCCCAAGGGGTCTGGACCAGCATGGGTTTGCCGGATTGGGATGCCGTGTCGTTCAGCGTCGCTGATGAACCTGTCCGCCAGCAAATCCAAATGCGAATGAATGTCTTTGCCGCGCTGGTTCAGATGCTGGCCATTGGCGCACCGTTTCTGGTGCTGATCCTCGGCGGGCTGGCGTTGTTGCGCCTGCGTGGCCTTCGTTCCGCCCGCACAACCTGACCCCATCAGAAAGGAGAAAGACCAATGATCCCCGAAAATTTTGCACGCCGCATCACCCGCCTAGGGGCCGGTGGCCTGATCATCAGCGGCGCGGCACTGGGCTATTCCTATGTCAGCCACCCGCACCTTATGACGCCAGCGGTTATCGCCGGCCCAGGCTGGGTCATCATCCACGCCCTGTTTGCCCTGTCGCTGGTTCTGGGCCTGATGGCTACGGTGGCTGTCTATGCCTCAACCGCCCTGCACAGTGGCTGGACCGGCCTTGTGGGATGCGCAACGTTGTTTGTTGGCATGATGATGATTTTTGGCCTTGATTATTACGAGGTGTTCATCGCCCCCTATCTTGCCCGGCATTACCCGTCAGTGATTGTGGATCACGGGGCAGGGGATGCCATGGGGGCGGTCGCGCTGGCCTTTCCTGTGGCCGGGTTTCTAACTGTGTCCGGCTATGCTCTGTTGGGCTGGGCGTGGTTGCGGGCGGAGGTCTATCCGCGTTCCGTTATGCTGGCCCTGATCCTGACCTCCATTGCATTTGGAATCGGCCTCAGTCCGATCGGCGGGTTGATGACCGCACGTATCACCGCCGCCGGGTTTGGCGCGGCATTGATTTCGGTTGGTTTTGCCGCGTGGCGCAATTCGGATGCTCAAAGGGGGCTGACATGACCCGCATAACGATCCTCATTATTGCGCTTCTGTTGGGCCTGCTGACGTCCCGGACTGCGGATGCGGATGGGCTGAAAGTTCTGATTGTCGGTGCGCAGAACGCCAAGGGCCAATTTATCGCTGCCCTGTTTGACACTCCCTTGGACTGGATGAAAAAACCGGTCGCCACCAAAACCGCGCTAATCTCCAACGGCGGGGCCGCCTTGGCGCTGTTTGATGTCCCCCCCGGCACCTACGCATTGGCGATCTATCACGATGCCAATTCCGATGGTCAGATCAACACCGGGCTTTTGGGCCTTCCAACCGAATCTTTCGGTTTCTCCAACGGTGCGACCGCTTTATTAGGCCCGCCGGCGTTCGACAAAGCCGGCTTTCAAACAGTGCCGGGTGGTACCATGATCACAATTCGACTGGACCGGATCAAAGAGGCAAGGTAGCGGGGCACCCCGGTACGCGAACCCTTGGTGGAAGACCCCGGTTTGCGTTTTTTTACAAAACCGACATGCCCCCCATCCAGGCAAGTACAAAACGCACAAACCATCACCCTAAGGGCGGGGTCACCCCGCCGCCCTCAAAGCCCCAGCTTGGCGCTGATAATCTGGTTCACCGCCTTGGGGTTGGCTTTGCCGCCCGTGGCTTTCATCACCTGGCCGACAAACCAACCCGCCAGCTTGGGGTTGGCCTTGGCCTTTTCAACCTGCGCCGGGTTGGCGGCGATGATCTCGTCCACCGCCGCCTCGATCGCGCCGGTGTCGGTGACCTGTTTCATGCCGCGTGCNTCGACGATTTCCGCCGGGTCTCCGCCNTNNGTATANACGATCTCGAACAGGTCTTTGGCGATCTTGCCGGAAATGTCGCCCTTGGTGATCAGGTCGACAATCCCGCCCAGCTGCGCCGGGGAAACCGGGTTCGAGGTGATGTCGTGTTCCTCTTTCTTGAGCCGTCCAAACAGCTCGTTGATCACCCAGTTGGCGGCCAGCTTGCCGTCGCGCCCTTTTGCCACGGCCTCGTAATAGGTGGCTGACTCCACATCTGCCGTCAGCACCGAGGCATCGTAATCCGTCAGCTTGAAGTCATTGATAAAGCGTGACTTTTTATCGTCAGGCAGTTCAGGCAAGGAGGCGGCAATGGCATCGACCCAGGTCTGTTCGATCTCCAGAGGCAACAGGTCGGGGTCGGGGAAATAGCGGTAATCATGCGCTTCTTCCTTTGAGCGCATCGACCGGGTTTCACCCTTGTCCGGATCGTACAGCCGGGTTTCCTGGTGTACCTTGCCGCCGCCCTCGACGATGGCGATCTGGCGGCGGGCCTCGACGTCGATGGCCTGCTGAATGAACCGCATGGAGTTCATGTTCTTGATCTCGCAGCGTGTGCCGAGGTGGGAAAAATCCTGCGTTTCCATGTACTTCTCATACTGTCCCGGCAGGCAGATCGACACGTTCACATCGGCCCGCAGGTTGCCGTTCTGCATATTGCCATCGCAGGTGCCAAGATAGCGCAGGATCTGGCGCAGCTTGGTGACATAGGCGGCGGCCTCTTCCGGGCCACGAATGTCGGGGCGCGACACGATCTCCATCAGCGCCACGCCGGTGCGGTTGAGATCGACAAACGACATGTTGGGGTCCATGTCGTGGATCGACTTGCCGGCGTCCTGTTCCATGTGGATACGTTCGATCCGCACCAGACGGGCCTGGCCATTGCCCATCTCGACCAGCACTTCGCCTTCGCCGACGATCGGATGGTAAAGTTGCGAAATCTGATAGCCCTGCGGCAGGTCGGGATAGAAATAATTCTTGCGGTCAAAGGCACTTACAAGGTTTATCTCGGCCTTCAGCCCCAGCCCGGTGCGTACCGCCTGTTCGATGCAATATTCGTTGATGACCGGCAACATGCCGGGCATGGCGGCATCGACAAAGGCGACGTTGGAATTGGGTTCAGCGCCGAATTTGGTCGAGGCCCCGGAAAACAGCTTGGCATTCGAGCTGACCTGCGCGTGTACTTCCAGCCCGATCACCAGTTCCCAGTCGGACTTGGCCCCGGCAATGGTTTTCACTTTCGGCGTGTCATACGTCAGATCCAGCATCGGGGGCCTCTTTGTCCGCTTGGGTTTGCCCGGCGTTCTAGGCCAGCAGGCAGACCGGGGCAAGAGGCGTGGATCAGACCGGGTGCAGTTCCGGCCCGTTTGCGGTGAAGGTCACGCGCTGTCCCCGGTCGATATCTTCGCGGAACTGATCGGCGATGACCTGCATCGCATGCGCCCGACCACGTGCGGCAAACCGGCTGAGCGACGTCACATGGCTGTTGTTGTCAAACCCGTCCGCCGCGTGAGCCCAGATCATCGGGTGCAGTTCCGTCAGGTGATCGCGGATCAACCATTTGACACAATCGGCGATCTGCATTCGCGGCAGGTCGGCCTCGGAACTCAGCCCCAGCCCCTGACGCAGCGCCACGGCGCAATAGGCCACCAGCAAATTGACCATCGCCTGATCTGGCCGCGCCTTGAGGATGTCCCGCAAACCGTCGATGAAAAACTCCACATCGACCCCGGCGCAGGCCTGTTCATCCGAGGCAATCGCGTCGAAGCAGACCCAAGTATAGCCACCCGCACCCCAGATGTCCTGGGTCCGCGACGCGGTTCGCCGCGCCTCAAGTTCCAGTTGGCNATAGTCGCCAAACCAACGCGGCAGCAGGTGGTTGCCAAGCGCGCGCATGTGCCGGTGATTGTGTGGGTCAAGGTCGATCAGATCCTCGTAGTCGTCGGCGATCCGCGATTGCGGGTCGCGTTGTCCGGCCAGCAATGCACAGCGGGCGGCAGCCAGCATCGGGCTGTCCAGCTCGATGCCGCACAGGGGTGCCAACAGATGCCGGGCGCGGTCGAAATGCGCGGCACAGCGGCTGCGGTTCAGTTCGGGCACGACCGTTTCCCAATCAGTGCCGCGCCAGGCCCAGCCAACGTCGATATGCGACAGCGCGACGATCAGGGTGATCACCGGTTCGCTGGCATAATCGCGCTGCACTGCCTCAAGGGCGATGATTCCGTCGATCAGCGGCGCGTCTCCGTCTGAACATCCGTCCCGCAATGCGTGTTCCACCCCNTTAACCACATCCGAGCGCGCGCCATAGGCCATCAGGTCGGCAANCGGCATGCCACCGGGCGTGGTTTCGCGGGTCTTGTCGGCGGCAGTGATTTCAAGGGCCAGATCTTCCCAGCGGTCCTGGCGGGCCAGAAACTGCCCACGCTCGTGGGCTTCGCGGCAGGCCCGATCGTCGGGGCTCTGATCCAGAACCGGAATACTCAGATAATCCTGTATATTCTCAAACTCGCCAGTCTCGGA
>JGI24723J26617_10002899_pt1 | contig 12950 bp, 16 predicted proteins | sample Cruoilmetagenom6_FD_26617 | JGI IMG/M metagenome (IMG submission 26617) | reverse complement strand
CGGCTTTACTATTGGCGGTATTTACTACTTAGGTGCTAACGGTTTTGTTACTGATACAATCCCGATCACTGGACGAGTTCAGCAAATATTCACGGTTATTGATGCTAATAACGTGTTAATTAATATCGGGCAATCGCATCAGGTAGAAATGCCAGCGCGAGACTTAAACGGTACAGGTGTTTTTCGTGGCGGTGTTCCTTCGTTGCAAAGTTCTTCAGTGATAAGAATTACCGCTGGTAGCGGTGATATTTTCTCATTACTTGGAGATATCAACACCTCTGTTACTGTTGAGTGGGCACAAACAGATTACAATCCGCCGCTTGGTGTTGATGGTGATTTTGTTATTACTATTGATGTTAACGGCGACCCGATGGAAGTGCCAATTGCATCATACACAACAAGCACAAGACGTGATGTTTTAATCCTTGGCGTTTATACGATTGCAGCAGGCGNNATNGGANCTCGGTGACACCTTTTGTTATTTCAGCAAACGAACCGGCACACCAAATGTTTGATTTTATGGAGTGCTTTGGTGCTACTGTAAAAAATGGCCTTAACATAACTGCAGACGGTGCAAATTTAGAAATTGACCTTAGTGGCGGCGAGCTTCACTTTATCGGTGCGGGTAGTCAACAAGGCAATAGACAGCAAAACATTCTTAATATTGCTGGTGTTGATTCTGTCGTATTCTCAACGCTACTTGGTCGAACTGGTGTTGTAGGCGGCACTACCACAAACACCATTGATCCTACTGTATTTGATAACGGCACTGGCGCGCCTGTTAATGTTGGCGGCTCTCCCAACTCGACAACTGTTGCAAGGGCTTATATATTACCTAGCTCTCCTGCCGTTGTTTTTGTTGCTTATGGTCAACAGGTTTACAGTGACTTAGACGAAGCAATTTCAAGAGATTCAGAGTCGGACTTTCAATTGCCTGACTTTATGAATTCCGCTGTTTTACGTGCCAGAATTGCAGTCACACGCACAGCAACATCGTTAGAAGATGAAGTAACATCAAGAATAATGAAGGGTTCAAAGTTTGGCGCTGAGCCATTATCATCTTCTGGTGGTGGTGGTTCAGGTGGCACTGAATTGCCACCTGAATTCACAACATCAGGCTTAACACCTAATGGTGCGCGCTTTGTTATTGCTACTGTCGATCCTGTTGCCTCTGGTGCTGCGCCTCAACCATTCACAGTTGACTTTGATTTTAGAGCAACTAACGCCTCTGGTACTGGTGTTGTTAACTCGCGCACAGTTATTCGCGGCATTGCTGGCGGTAACGTTGATGATAACCCATCATTTAAGGTTTATCGCGATTCACAATATCCATTGGATGAAACGGACGTTACCTACGGGATTTATCGAGCATCAAACGATATTGACGATGGTTACATTATTACTGTTGATCTTGCGTTTACTCAGGCTTATGACGTAACAATCCGCTCTAACCGTCTAGGTGTTTTAGACCCTAACGTCACATTCTCTTCACAGCTAACGCCTCACACAATTGGTTCAGAGGTCCCAATTAAAGAGATTGACCTTAATCAGTGGCAAACTAGAAACGTTGGCGCTGGCTTTGCCGGTGGTCTTGCTGTTGAAAGTGTCGGTGATTACGAGGGTGAGACGGGCGCACACACTAAATACGTTAATGGCGAGGTAGTTCACTTTGCTGGTGGCGCTGATATTCAAAGACTTTCATCAACTGGCTCGCGCTTTTCTTCTGGTATGTTTAGCTCTAGTGAAGGCTGGCCTGTATTCCCTACTACTGGGTTTCCAATTGATGCGGTATTTTTTGAAACGCTAATAGCACAAAAGCGTGCAACTAAAGCTGATACAACTTTAAACTCATTATCAACTATTACATTAACCGCTGTTGATGGTGGTAGTGTTGTTGCTGAGAATATGGTTGTTAATGGCGCGCCTTTTGATGGCCATCGCGGTTTAAGATTTAACGCAACTGGTAGCGGCGGCTTAGATATTACTTTTGCAGACTGCTTTCATCAGCGCGTACAGTTCAACATGACGTTTGGTAGTGCTACATCGTCAAGCACAACTCAGGATTATGAGATTGTTGATTCTGACGGCAATCAGTTACTGTCTTTTGATATTCCTGATACAAACAATGATCCCGGCAGTGTTAACAGTTTTACGTTTGAGTTCTCAGGTCAAGTTGGCGATTATCAAGTTACACTTCGTAAGCGCTCAAGCGGTACAGGTCAAACGGTTTATATGTACGACTACGATATGAATGTGTTTGTTGATGAACCTGCGCAAATTGAACGTGTTGGTGTTCAGTTTGATGATCCTACTGACGGAACGATGCTTCAACGTGTTTTGGTTGATGCAAACAACCCGTTGCCACAAGGTACTTTAGCGCTAAACTCGCAAGCTGATAACCGTCTTGTCTGGTCTGATGGTGAAGCGGCGGCATACGTAAACACCACACGTATTGATTTTGCAGATGCTGTTGGTCAATTCTTCTTTGCAGAAGGAAACACTCTTGCAGAGGCAGGCTGGACTGGTAGCAATATAAATAGATGGGTTAACACCCTAAACTTTAGGGGTTTTCCTGAAGTTATACGAATCACGCAGACAGGCGGAACAGTAACCGCAGGCTCCCCTAATAATACTCAAGCATTTTGGGACACTTGTCGAGCAAACGGCTTTCGTACTGATTTGCGTATTATGTGCGGCGCTACTCATGACGGCAGTTTGTACTTAGGGTTAGAGCCTAACAACACATCATGGGGCAGTAATGGTCGCTACGAGTCATTTGTTAACGTGAGCGCGGGGCAGTTACAGTTAACAATGGTCAACTCAGGCGGTAATACCTCAGTTAACCTTGATCGTGATGTAATGCACACTATTACGTACGACATTCCAGCTGGTAGCAATGTCGCTAATGTCCTGCTTGAAGATGAAAAGGTTGGCGAGATTGACTACACCGGCTCTGGAACAACTGACCGTGGTACGTTCTTCTATATCCCTCCTGGCAACCCAGTAAACGACATGAGCATCTTGTCAGTAACAACGTATACTCTTGATGACAATGCTATTGACGCCGAACTAGGCAGACGTGCTATTGAGACTGGATTACGTTACAACGTGCCTAATGTAAACGTGGTCGGTGTTACTCGTCGAGTTCCAAAAGGGCTATATGACTTTGGTAATACCTTTACTATCGTTAATGGCTCAACAGAATCATGCGCTGTAACCGCACTAGTAGATGATCACCAGTTGTTCGGCGGCAGTGGTGAATACGAGGTACTACCACAAAGGGAGGTTAACTTTACTCAGACAGCATTCCCGCGCGGCAATGTTTGGGCTGTTGATGATTCACCGCTAGAAGGTAATTCTGTATACTTAACCATTGAATCTGATGGCTCGATATTATACCGAGACCCAGCAGGCACGTACAAAGGGACGCTTAACGACCTCGGCAACCCTCAAACAGGCCAGTACTCTTTCGGTTCTGGTGTTGCAAACTTTGCCTTTATCTACGTCATGGGCTAATGCCACAGCTATTAGTAATACTGGCGCTAAGATGACTGCTACATGTACAATTGCATCTGATTTAGTCTTTATTGATGTAACTGATGCTGGTGGCAATAGGGTTAATGATAGATTCTTCTTAGAAGTTCGCTGGAGTTAATCGTGAAAGCATTAAAATAACAAGCAACAAACAGCCCCTTTAACGAGGGGCTAACAAGGTGCAATATGATAACACTTAAAATGTTTACTAATCTCAACAGTAAGTATTACGTGCGAATACTTACTTTTAACGAGATAGAGATTACTTACTCAAACAGTGGCATGAAAGAACCGGCAGAAATTGACATTAAATCAGACCGTAATCATTTAGAAATAAAAGAAAGCGGCGCTGAATTATCGATAACTGAGGGCTTGCCACCTAACGAGCATGTTAACGTTGAAACTGTCGACTCTATTATTATTGATGGCGTCATGTATAACGGAACTGATTTAGAAGAACTCAGTAAGGTTATGTATTCGGCAGATGATAAAGATAGAGGAAAGGAAAACGATAGAATGAAGTAATGATAAAGCCCCTTGAGATAGGGGCTTTTTTTATGTGCTTAGTTATAGCGTTAGTGTACTTTCGTTTAATCTACTTTATGGCAGTGTGTATAGTGAGCTTTCCCGCACCCTTTGCATTCCCCTCTGTATTTTGGCGGGCTACAAAGAAGCCTGCATGTTTTATTATACTCAACAAAACCACCGCATTGCTTGCAAAAAGCAGCACTGACAACAGCCCCGCCCGAGCTTTCTACTTTTTCATTACTCACTTCAACACCTCGCTATTATCAATATCACTTAATTTGCTCATCGCTCTTCTCCTTGCGCTTATCTAAACGCCTTTGATATGTACCATGCTTAGGGCAGCAATACTCACCACTAGCAGTAGCATAAAACTCTTTGCGAGCACCGTTATCGCCGTCGGTGCATCGCTCGTACTTGCATGTTTTCTTTGTTGACGGCATTTATTTGCTTGCTCCTTGTTCAAGCTCTTTTATTACGTTTAAATCTGCCTCTAGCAAGGATTTTGCCTTGTCTTTGGATTCAATAGCTTTACTTTTATAAAACTCAGAAATATATAAAAGTAAATCATCTTCATTATCTTTCATGTATTGAATTACAGCTTCTTTTGCTACATCAGCATCACCAAGAGATAAAAAATTATAAACGCTAGAATCGCCATAATCGCCAGTGTAGCCGCCAAAATAAACAGTAGCACTAAACGACTTAAACCTATGATCTGCATTGAAACCTAATTGAAATTTATCTACATTAGAGCTTGATGTGGAGCGCTTAAAGTTAGCTTTAACATTTTTAATCTTGTCTGAATCTGATAACCATTTCTTTATATTGTTAATATTCATTTTCTAAATCCTCTCCGTCATTGATAACTAAAGTGTACGCCATATCACGAACAAGTCAACAGTATTTTTAATTTATTTGCTCCATGCTATACTTGGTTGGCACTAAGGCAATTATCAAACAAGGATTATCATGGCAACATCACGAAAGAAGAAAACAAAAACCGGCGGCACTAAAACCAAATGATTTACGCTGATTATTTAGTGATTGTTAGCGTGCTGATATTATCGCTATTTAATCGCGACTCTGTCATTTTTCTAATAGCCTTTGCTTTGTGCGAGGCTGTTTTTCTAATGCCAGTTAATGACTTTGGTCACTCTATATTTACATCATTAATGTTTTCGCTATTCATATTAAGATCAAAAGCAAAATTACCACTTAAGATAGCAATGCTTTTCTACTCTGTAATGTTCTGGCTTTCAGCTATAAGCTACCAATCAACAGAAGTGAATTATTTTGATGTTATTTTCCCTTACGCGATAAAATTAATAGATATTTTTGTGATAATCTACTTAATAGCCAATAGGGAGAAAGGCGGTGCAGGAAGCTATAAGCATGGCTTTACCAATAATAGCCATTGGTGCTAATGGTTGGGTAATCTATAATTGTATTAAACACATAGTTAAACGGGTAAAAGATGAGTATTTTAAGCGGCGCACTACACGCGATAAGTGACCACGGCAACGCACTAGCAAGCAAGAGCATAGTTTTGTTTGGTTATGTATTTATGGGGGTTGGTGTTGGCGGCGGTGTAGCTAATGACACTGCAGCAAAGGTTGTTAATGACGTTGCATTTGGCTTGCCTGATTGGGCTGCTGTTGTAGCGATAATTTCAGGGCTGTCATTAATCATAAAAAATAGTGTCGATACCTATTACAATATTAAAGACCGCAGAAACAAGGCGAAAAAATAATGGCTACTGTTGGCGAGAATTCCTATATAAGCGTTGCAGACTTTAAAGCTTGGGCTGATTTGCGAGGCTATGACTACACATCATACACTGATGCTAATATTGAAGCGGCTTCAGTTATTACAGCGGTTGACTTTATCGACCCCACTTACACATTCAAAGGAACTATTGTCGATGAAGCGCAAAAAATGCAACTTCCAACCGATGAAGTGTCAATTGATGATATTCAGAACGGTGCAGCGCAGGCCGTGTGGCAGGACTTAAAAGGCTTTTTATTCGTAGCAATGGAATCGCAAGACATTAACGGGCAAATAGCAAGTGAAGATAAATCACTTGGCTCATTAAGTAAGTCTGTTTCATATGTTGAAGGTACAGCGCGAACCACTAAATATAGTACTAATATTATCAGTAACCTTTTACGCCCTTATTTATCAACAGCATCTAGCGGCTTTAATAGCTTGAGAGTTTTATAATGGCAACCTCTAAAGTTGAATTTATAGAACTGGCAGACGAGCTAATCAATGATGAGTTTGCCGATTTTCGTGTATCGATGAATATCAGTAAAGGTGGCTCATACAACCCGTCAACGGGTGATGAATCACCTGGCGAAAGCTATGATATGTTAGCTATACCGCTTGATATTGAAAGCGCATCAACGATATTTGAGAACGTAACTAATTCAAATTTATATGTTGTAGCTTACAAAGGTGACACAACACCAAGTACATTAGATGCCTCATACACTTGTGTTTATGATGGCAAAGAAATGTCGATTGATGCTGTTGAAAATGACCCTGCCGGTGCTGCATGGTTCTTTAGTATGGTGAAATAATGACAGGTAGAAACGAGCGTAATTTAGATATTTCTGATTATCTTGAAGAAGAGATAAATCGAGAAACACGAATTGTATCAATAAAATTACTTCAAGGTATCGTGCTAAATACTGCTGTTGATACTGGCATTTTAAGGGGTGCTTGGCAAGTATCCGTTGAAAATCCAAACTATTCATTGCCTATTAACTTAGATAAAGCAGGTGCAGGAACGATATCAGGCGGGATTAATATTATTGGTACAGCTAAAGCTACGAATTATCCAACTATTTTTATTCAGAACCGTTATCCATACGCCTACCGTATACTTGAGACAGGATATTCAACGCAAACACCGCCAAAAGAGCTAAGCAAGCAAATTAGGAAAGCGACCAATGCCTAAAGACGACTACATAGATACGTATGAAAACAGCTTTCACAAGCGGCTATACGAAAGCTTGCCCACAGGTTATTCAGTTTCACAGCTAGTGAATGCTGATACTGAAGAAGTTAAAACAATGTCAGCGCCATACTTGAAGCAATCAACGGTGATTCTCGATCGCATCAACTCAAGCGCCGGAGGCTTAACCTCTCGCACTGAATTTATTCACACTATACAAATACTCGTCAACAAAGATAAAGGCTCAGAAAAGCGCGGGATAACTTCCACAGCAAAGGAATTAATAGCCTTATTTGAGAATAAGTACTTTGATGGGTTATACTGTCAAGAGGCAATTCCCGAGAAGGTCGGTGACGAGCCGAACACAAACCTATATCGATATGATGTAAATGTTAATGGTTACTTTCAAGGAAATTAAAAATGGCTATCACACCAACTATTGTAAATGATCGCGAATTAAACGCGAATGACATAAGCTTTTATGTCACCCCGCAAACAACAAAAGGCGCCTTGGACACAAACCCAGAATGGGACTATGTGCGCCGTATTTCTGGCACAACTAAAAGCACTTTTGCTTATGTTGAGTCTGGTGAAATTAAAACCAACCAGCAAGGCAAGCAGCAAATTCAGGATACAAATACTTATCCGTCTGAAATTTCTAGCGAGATAACACAGCAAACTAAAGACTATTTAGTTGCTGCTTTGTATTGTGAGCAAGAAGATAACTCAATTACTGATATTGATATTTCGGCAACAGCAACGGGTTTTGAAGTTCCAGGGCACACTATACCAGAAGGAAGTTATATCTTTGTTTCTGGCTTAGCTAATGCTGATGATAACCGCGCCTACAATGTAACAAGCGTTTCAGGTGATGATATCACAACTAGTCCTGCACCAGCTTCGCTAGAAAGCGCTGGTAGCTCTATCACCGTAGCAAGCATGAAAGCTCAATCAGGCACTAGTCCGTATTACTACGGCACACAGGAGCGCATGGTTGATTTATCTGCCACTAATGATGTTAGTTACCGTAGTTATTTAGATTCGTTATTTAACAGCTTAACGTTTGAAATTCCTGAAAGCGGAATTTGTACATCTACCGGCAACTTAGTTAGTGAATTGCCTTTAGCGGGTGATGCTCCTGTTACTGGTCAAACTGATAAAGCGCGCGATCAATCTGATGTAGTTAGCGCAGTGAATAATGTAAAGCGTTTCTGGGTTGATGGTGCTGATAGTGATTGTGAAGTTAAAAGCATGACGCTTGAAATTAACAATAACTTGCAAGAAAGCCGCGGTGCTGGTTGTAACGCTATTAACTATGGTGGCCGTTCATTTACTGCTAGTGGCTCATTGGTAACGCGCGCATTAATTAGTGACTCTCGCAAATGGCAGCGCCGATATGAAAACCGTACACGCGTTAACTTTGCTGTAGAAATTGAATGGACAGATGGTAAGTCAATGATTGTAGTAATGGAACAATCAGTAATGACCGAGCATGACAACCCAACTGAAGCAAACGCTATTGCTGTTAACAACTTAAGCTTTGCTTGTGAAGAAAGTATTGCTAACGGCAGAACGGTAAGTATTTACTCAAACTTTTAAATAAACACTGAATTAAAAAGCCACTTTTAACGGTGGCTTTTTTGTATATGATACAATGAATTTAATAAAACAATTTGGAGAGTAATTTGAACTTAATTAATTTAGCGGTATTTTCAGAGGATACTAAACTTCAAGAAAGCGGAACGCCTATTTACCCGCTACAAGGTGAAGATTTGTTTTTTTGTGTTCCTCGTGTTGGCGGGCATAAATACCAAAAGCAAATACAAGCTATAATTAAAAAGCACAAGGGTATTTATTGCGATCAATCTGATGTTGATATGAGTGAAATTTACGCTATGTGGCTTGGTGAATATATAACTGACTTTGGCGGCGCTTTAGACGCTGAAAACATGGAGGAGTTGCCTTTTAGTCGTGAAAACTGTCGCGGTATATTTAACTGTAAATCCATGCATGAAAGCTTAGTGCCTATACTTATGACTAAAGCAGGAAACTTTGAATTCTACTTAAGCGAAGAGGGCAGAGAGGCAATAGAAGAGCTAAAAAAGCGCTAACATGGCAATCATCTGGTAACGATGAAATGATAACAGCAATGCAAAAGGATAGGAGAAAACGCAATTCTCCTATGCTAAAGCAGCTTTTAGAGTCAAAGCCTAGCGTTACCAACAAGATGCAATTAGCCATGAATTCATTTAACACAATATCGCGCTCAAGACGTTATACAGGACAAATGGCTTCACCTTTGCCGCTTACTGAGCAAGATGTAATTGAACATATTAGTATACATGGGTGTAAATCTTACGAACCTGATATAATAATTGATATTATTTTAGCGCTTGATAATGAATGGCTAACCATTGAAACAGCGCGAAGAAAGGCAGAGGCTAAATAAATGGCATCAGAAAAACGTGAAATTGAAATTGCTTTAAAATCAAGAGCAGCTGAATCAAGTGCTGATAGCTTAAATAAAAAAGTTAAAGGTATTGGAGCTAGCGCTGACGGAGTTGTTAGCTCATTTGGTTCATTGACAAAGGTTGCTGCTGCTGTTGGCGCTGCGCTTGCTACTGGTGCTGTTGCTAGGTATGCGGACGCATGGACAAAAGTAAACAACCAAATAAAACAAACCACAACAAGCACAACTGAGGCTTTAGCTGTTCAAGAAGCTATATTTCAAATAGCGAAAACTTCGCGTGTTGAAATTAATGGTGTTGCTGATGCGTATCAAAGAATATCAAACTCTGTTGCTGACTTTGGCTTTAGTACTAAAGACTCTCTTGATGTTGTCGAAGGGTTAACAAAGGCATTCAAAGCAAACGGAGCAAGCGCAGAAGAGGCTGCAAGTGTTTTAGTTCAGCTTGGGCAAGGTCTTGGCGCAGGTGCTTTACAAGGTGAAGAGTTAAAGGCGATCATGGAGGCTTCTTTGCCTGTATCTCGCGCCATAGCTAAAGAATTTGGCGTACAGGTTGGGCAGCTAAAAGAATTAGGCGCTGCGGGTGAGCTAGTTACGGAAAGGGTTTTTAAAGCCTTGCAAAACTCTCTTCCAGAATTTCAAAGCTCATTTGATAGGGCTAGCGTTTCAATAGCCGAAGGTTTTACGGTTGCCGGTACGTCAATAACTAGACTAATAGGGTTGACCGATGAAGCTACTGGCGCTTCAGATGTATTCTCAGGTACGCTTATTGAGTTATCAAATGCTATAGATATGCTTGGTGATGCGGTTGCAAGTGGCGCAGCCGGAAAGATAGCTGAAGTTTTTGGCGATCAATTATCACAGATTGGTGATGACATATCGTTCACAACAAAATACATTTTAGATATATGGGAGAACATGGGTGATCAGATGGTTTCTGATACCAACGGCTCAACGCTTGATATAAGTGATGCATTCTTAAATATAATACCAAATATTAGAAACTTTACTCAGATTGTAACTGTTGAGCTTGCTGCATTTGTCGACAGGGTTGCAGCTTACGGAGTGGCAACAAGGGCGGCTTTTAACCCTTTTGACGATCAAGATGTAGACGATGCAAGGGGCGCGCTAGGAAAGCAAATAAAAAATATAGAATCAGCAAGGGATGCGGCTATTGAATCTATATTGGCCCAAAGGGAAACAGAAAGAAAAGCGCAAGCTGAGAAGATAAGTGATGCAGATAAACTCTTAGAGGCTTATAAAAGGCAGCGAGAAGAAAGGATTGCTCTGCTAGCTGTTGATAGCCAGATTAGCGCTGCATTTTCTGGCACTGGTGACAATGATATTTTCGGTAACGCACCTAAGGCGGAAGTCAAGCCAGATAAAGGTGCGGGAAGTGAATCAGGTGACGCTGCCTTTGCATCGTTAAAAGCTAGGCTTGAACTTGAAACGCAAGCTATACAAGCAGAGGCAGAAGTTAGGCGAGCATTTGCAGAAGGTGAAATAAATCAACGTCAACTTGATGAAGAGTTAGCGCTTCAAAATGTATTTTTTAACTATGAATCAAGACGCGCCGCAATACTTGAAAATGAAAAGCTAACTCATGAGCAAAAAACAGAGTTGATAGCAGAGTTAGCACAGCAAGAAATTGACGCTGAACAAATAAAGCAAGACCAGATAACAGAAAAAACAAAGCAAGGCTCTGACGATAGAACAAAGCTAGAATTGCTAGCGAGCAACGCCAGAATTGACAACATAAGAACAGGGGCAAGCGCAACACTATCATTGCTTTCAGCCTTTGGTAGCCAATCAAGTAAGACTCAGAAGAAGTTCGCAATTGCAGATGCTATTGTAAATATTGCTTCTGGTGTAGCTAAAGCATTAAATAATCCATACCCTGCAAACTTAGGTTTTGCCGCTCAAGTTGCAGCACAAGGCGCAGGATTGTTGGCAACAATAAAAAGCGCTAGTCCTGGTAGCTCAAGCGCTCCGACTGTTCCTTCAACATCGCCAACTGTAACGCCAACAGCACCAAGCGTTGACAATCAATCGCAAGATAGAATAATAAACATCACAGGTTTAGAAAACTTTGGCCCTAACGATATGATCCCAATAACAAGAGAACAATTTGAGAATTATATTTCAGAAAGCGAAGGTGTTAATATTGCTATAAACAACGGTCAATCAAACGCGCAAAGAATAGGGGCTATCTAATGGCAAACATAGTAGGCAGAACGATTGTACTACCAAGCAGTGCAGAGGTTGCTAAAACTTGCGCTGCCATAATAGGCTTTCGCTCTCTGTTAACCTCATCAACTTACACCGGTGAAGATGAAGATGCTACATATCCATTTAGCAACTGCTTAGACTTTAGGGATAATACACAATACAGTCCTAACGCAGAAAGCGGCAGTGTAGTGATAACATTCAACCAGTTAAGCGAAAGCGATATAGATTACCTTGGTATAGGGATTCATAACGGAAAAACGGCAGGGCTAAGCGGTAAAATTGAAGTTTTATCAAATGGAGTTTGGGTTGAAACTGGCACGCTAGCACCAACAGGTGACAACAAAACAATGATAGTTTATTTCGATACTCTATCATCTTCACGCCAGCGATTGACGCTTAATTTTACCAGTAAATTATTCATAGGTAATATTTACATTGGCAAGGCATGGGTTTTTGATAAAACTCCTTCCATTGGATTTACTCCTGGGTATACCAACTCAATAGATAAGCTTGAATCATTTAGCAGCGAAACAAATCAGTTTATAATGGGGCGTAGAATAAAAAGAGGTTACGAGCAAAAAGGAAAGTTTGATTTTATTAAGTGGGCTGATGATGAGGATTCTTTCAACCGTCAATATGCTGACTATATGAACCATGTAAAAGACGGTAAGGCGCTATTTATGAAGTGGAATAAAAACTTACAACAAAACTTTTTTGGACGCGCGTCGAACCCTAATTCTTTAACGCCGCCAACATATGCAACAAACACAACCGGCACTTTTACTTTTGACTTTAAAGGGTTCGTGTAATGTCATTTGATAGCAAAAAGAATAACTACGGTGAGTCGCTAACCTCTGGCGTATCGATATTCGTTAACGCCTGCAAGTACACTGTTGACGGTGCTTTTGATAAGCGCGATGTAACATTGAACGCGCATTTGAATGCAGGTTACACTGGTGTGTTTACGATAGCTGATGGCGATCCTTTATTTTTTGTTTCATCAAATCCATACTTAAAAGCTGGCGATGAAATAATAAAAATAAAAATAAACACTGCAACTGAGATTGAAATATTATCCCGTGGTGAGTTTGGCACAACTGACGAAACTCATATGATGCCAAACGCGCAAATAATCCACGGCGGCGAGGCTGATGGATCTTGCTTGGGATACCCTAAGCGCCCTGATGGAGGAGGGTGTTCAACTAATGATAGTTTTGATCGAAATGCTGAACGTGA
>JGI24723J26617_10002897_pt1 | contig 12953 bp, 10 predicted proteins | sample Cruoilmetagenom6_FD_26617 | JGI IMG/M metagenome (IMG submission 26617) | reverse complement strand
TAGAAAAAGGGGAACCAATTTTGCTAAAGAATTTCAAACAACAGTAGGATTTAATCTAGAAAAAAGTACACTAGCAGACAGCAAACTGTACTTCCCAAATTTACAATCTAACTATTATTTTAAAGCTATAGATTGGATTCCAAATTATATTTTAAAGCCGAACAGCCCAAATGTTTTAAAAATTAAAAAACCTAAAAATGAAAATATAAAACTAATCATCAATGGGTTTAATACAGATGGCGATTTAATTTATAAAGTCATCGATTTATAAATATATGGCATTACTAAAAATAATTAATTATCGATTCTTTTATGGAATTATTTTCTAGAATTTGACTAAATTTATCTCTAAAGTCCTACAAATATGTCATACGCGAATAAATTACTTTTAGTACTATTTTTTGTTTTTAATATCAGTTTAGCCCAAAATGATACTAGTTCGCCAACAAATACATTTATTAATGAAAACAACTTTTTACACAAAGAATATCTAGAGAAATTTTCGCTGCATACCAATAAATCTGTATATTTTTCGGGAGAAGATATTTGGTTTAAAGCCTATATAGCTTATGATATCACCGACACACCAAATTATAGAACTACAAATTTGCACTTAAACATCTATGATGCAGATAAAAATCTAATAACGCATCAATTAGTTTTGGTAGAAAACGGAAAGGTCGCAGGAAGCATTAAACTTCCAGAAGATTTAAAAACAAACACCTATTTTATTCAATTAGACACCCATTGGAATCGGGATTTCAAGAATACATATATCAAACCAATTCAAGTAAATAATTTACAAGATGGTTTTATGGATTCACAAGAAAATGAATTATCCGAAAACGGTGCCATTAGTTTTCAATTTTACCCGGAAAGCAATGTACTCTTAGATAACACCGAAAACACCATATATTTTACCGTTTCCCAAAACAATGTACCTATCGCTTTAAGCGGAAATGTAACGGATGCAAATGGAGATATTATTTCTAAAATTACCAGTGATAAAAATGGATTAGGAAGCTTTAAACTAAGAGCATATACAGAGAAAAACTACTTCGTTGTTGCTAATAATTCGAAATTCGAAATACCCAAAGCACAAGAAACAGGTTTTATTCTCCATAAAAAAGAAAATGTAGAAACCAATGATGTAGTAGGTTTAAGTATAACAACTAATAAAGCCACCATACAGCAAGAAAAAGGGAAAACCATTTTTGCTGTAATTCATAGAAAAGGATATGCATTATCTGCCATTCCGGTAACGATAAGCGAAGAATACTATAGCTATAATTTAAAGCTTTTAAAAACCGATCTTTTTAATGGCGTAAATACGATTACTCTGTTTAATAGTACGAATCAAGCCATTGCAGAACGTAATATATTCAGCAATAATAAAAAATTAATAGAATTAGAAGCCACAAAAATTTCTAGTACAAAAGATTCCACAACTATTAAATTAAATCTTAAAAACATATATACCAATACCAATGTTAGCATTTCGGTTTTACCACAAAACTCTTTAATGTATCAAAATCAATATAATATTGTAACCGATTATTTAGTAACACCCTATTTAACGGATAAAACAGGAAATATCACAAGATACTTTTCTGAAAATTTTAACCAAAACAAACTGGATACGTACATACAAACAAAAAGTAAAAACAATTTTGTAGCTCTACCGAATAACAACATAAAAACCAGAAAAGCAGAAGTAGGAACAAGAATTAGGGGGTCTGTAATGTTAAAAGAAGCAAGTACCCAAAATGCCAAAGTAATGCTAACTTCACAAGAAAATAATATTGTCTTAGTTTCTAAACTAAAGCCAAATAACACCTTTGTTTTTGATAGTCTTTTATTAAAACAGAATTCAAACTACAAATTATCCTTAGTCGATTTTAAAGGAAAACTTTTAAAAGCAAACATTCATGTAAAGGAACAATTGATAGATTACAAACCAGAATTAGTAAGCAGTAAAGACTTAAACAATTACCATATAAAAGGCTTTGAATACACGGATACTGACGACACATCTTCAAGGCAAATAAAAAAACAAGAATACTTAGATGAAGTCGTTTTGAAAGCAAAAAAAACAAAGAAAATTGTATTTCCTGATGACTATCCAGACCCAAAAGTACGCGCGAGCAGTTTTACAAAAACGTATATAATAAAAGAAAACAGATACTATCCTAATCAAACAGTTATGGATGTTATTAAGGATTTACCCGGAGTTGAAGTTGATAATTTTTCTACAAAAATTAGATCTACCAGAGGAGCAAAATCTATTATTACTGGTAGCAGGAATGATGAAGTAGCAGTAATTCTTAACGGTGTTAGAGTATCTGATTTCGATTTACTACGATCTATCAACGCAACAGAAATTGCGGAAGCTAAAGTAAATGCATCTGGAGCTGGATATGGTCTAGATGGTTTTGCAGGAGTAGTTATATTAAAAACTAAAGGAGAAATAAATTCATTTAAAGGCAAAGCTACCAATACAGCATCTACTTTAAAAGTAGGAACTGTAGATTTTGGTTTTAACATTCCTACAGCAAACTATACTAATTTTGATATGCAATTCCCATCAAAAAATTCTAGAATATTTTATAGCACTTTAGATTGGTTACCAAACGTAAATTTAAAACCAAACAGCGACAACACGATAACAGTTTATAATGATAACCTGGATGAAATTAAGCTCCTAATTAATGGTCAAAACGACAAAGGAAATTTAGTTTTTAAGCTGGTAACTATTAATAATAAGAGTAATCAATAGTTATATATAATCCTCTAAATTTATAGCATTAATTGCACCATGACTTGCATGGTTTACTACACTCCCATTTCTTATAACGATTAACTGCGGAGACTCGTGCATAATCATAAATTTAACGCCAACTTCATTAGAGATTTCTCTATAATTTAGTAGGTCTAAATAGTATAAATCTAAATCTTTTTCTGTTAAATTATACATAGCAACAAATTGGTTCATTACCATTCTGCTAATTCCACATCGCGTAGAATGTTTAAAAATAACTTGCGTTTTCGTTTTAGATTTTTCTTCAATAAATTCCAATTGTTGCAAATCGTTTAAAGGAATCCAAGGCAATATTTTTTCTTCTTTTGGTTCACTAGAACCACCAAATATTTTTTTTAATATACTCATAGAAAATTTATTTTTTCATTTCCACAAAATTGGAAATCTAATCATTACAACATTTAAGTCGATGTAATACTAAAAACTTACATTCCGACAAAAAGTCACGTGTTTACTAGCNTTTTCAGACATTTTGTCTACTAACTAGTCTTGGTAAGATTGTTGACTTATACTAATCAGAATAACAAAAATACAACAATATGAACTTTAACAATTATACAATAAAATCGCAAGAAGCCATACAACAAGCGCAACAAATTGCACAAAGTTATGGTCATCAACAAATAGAGAACGAACACCTTTTTAAAGCCATTTTTGAAGTAGACGAAAATGTTTTACCATTTATATTAAAAAAACTGAATGTTAATGTTGCCATGCTTCAGCAAATACTAGAGAAGGATTTAGAAAGCTTTCCAAAAGTTTCGGGTGGCGACATCATACTATCTCGAGAGTTAGGAAAAACCTTAAATGAAGCAGCCATTATCGCCAAGAAAATGAACGATGATTATGTTTCGATAGAACATTTAATCCTTGCTATCTTTAAGTCGAAAAGTAAAATCGCTCAAATTTTAAAGGATCAAAGCGTTACAGAAAAAGGCCTACAAGCAGCTATTGATGAATTACGAAAAGGAGATCGAGTAACTTCTCAAAGTCAAGAAGAAACCTATAACTCTCTAAATAAATACGCAAAAAACCTCAACCAATTGGCCAAGGATGGAAAATTAGATCCAGTAATTGGTCGTGATGAAGAAATACGAAGAATACTTCAAATTTTATCGCGGAGAACCAAGAACAATCCTATTTTAGTTGGGGAGCCTGGAACTGGTAAAACCGCCATTGCGGAAGGTTTAGCGCACAGAATTGTAGATGGCGATATTCCGGAGAATTTAGTGGACAAGCAAATTTTTGCTCTAGATATGGGCGCATTAATTGCTGGTGCAAAATATAAAGGAGAATTTGAAGAAAGACTAAAATCGGTAATAAAAGAAGTTACAGAAAGTGATGGAGACATTGTTTTATTCATCGACGAGATACATACTCTAGTTGGCGCTGGAGGTGGTCAAGGTGCAATGGACGCGGCAAACATTTTAAAACCAGCATTAGCTCGTGGTGAGCTTCGTGCAATTGGAGCAACCACTTTAGACGAATACCAAAAACACTTTGAAAAAGACAAAGCTTTAGAGCGACGTTTTCAAAAAGTAATGGTAAATGAACCAGACACAGAAAGTGCCATTTCTATTTTAAGAGGAATAAAAGAAAAATACGAAACACACCATAAAGTACGTATCAAAGATGAAGCGATTATTGGTGCTGTAGAACTTTCTGAAAGATATATTACCAATCGTTATTTACCAGACAAGGCTATTGATTTAATGGATGAAGCTGCGTCTAAATTACGTATGGAAATAAATTCTAAACCAGAAGAGTTAGATGTTTTAGATCGTAAAATCATGCAATTAGAAATCGAAATTGAAGCGATTAAACGAGAAAAAGACGAAACAAAATTAAAAGCATTACGTGCAGACTTAGCGAATTTAAAAGAAGATCGTAACGAGATTTACGCCAAATGGAAAAGCGAAAAAGACGTTGTAGATAATATTCAAACTGCTAAGTCTAATATTGAAGAATTTAAGCTAGAAGCAGAACGCGCAGAACGCGATGGTGATTATGGTAAAGTAGCCGAAATTCGTTACGGAAAAATTAAAGACGCACAAGAACAATTGGAAAAATTGCAAAAAGAATTGCAAGAAAACCAAAGCGAAAGCTCTTTAATTAAAGAAGAAGTTACCTATGAAGATATTGCAGATGTTGTAGCAAAATGGACAGGAATTCCGGTTACTAAAATGCTACAAAGTGATCGTGAAAAACTTTTAAAATTAGAAGATGAATTACACAAACGTGTGGTTGGTCAAGAGGAAGCAATTGTTGCTGTAAGTGATGCGGTACGTCGTTCTAGAGCTGGTTTACAAAACCCAGAAAAACCAATAGGAACCTTTTTATTCCTTGGTACTACCGGAGTTGGTAAAACAGAATTAGCTAAAGCGTTGGCTGAATATCTTTTTGATGACGAAAGCGCTATGACCAGAATAGATATGAGTGAATACCAAGAACGTCATGCGGTAAGCAGATTGGTTGGTGCACCTCCAGGATATGTTGGTTATGATGAAGGCGGACAACTTACAGAAGCGGTTAGAAGAAAACCATATTCTGTAGTACTTTTAGACGAAATTGAAAAAGCACATCCAGATACCTTCAATATTTTATTGCAAGTATTAGATGAAGGAAGATTAACAGATAATAAAGGTCGTGTTGCCGATTTTAAAAACACCATAATTATTATGACCTCTAACATGGGAAGTCAGATAATTCAAGAGCGTTTTGAAGCTACCAAAGATGTAGATTCTGCAATTGAAGCAGCAAAAGTAGATGTATTAGCTTTACTGAAGCAAACCGTAAGACCAGAGTTTTTAAACCGAATAGATGACACTATTATGTTTACGCCTTTAAGCAAAGAAAACATTGTTCAAATTGTAGGCTTACAGTTAAAAGGAATCACTAAAATGATTGCCCAACAAGGCATTACATTTGATGCAACACAAGAAGCAATAAATTATTTAGCAGATAAAGGATATAATCCAGAATATGGAGCAAGACCTGTAAAACGAGTAATTCAGAAAGAAGTCTTAAATGCTTTAAGTAAAGAGATTTTAGGAGGAAAAGTAACTACAGATAGTATTATCCTGCTAGATGCTTTTGATGGAGAACTAGTTTTTAGAAACCAAAATAGTTTGGTTGCCGAAGAAGTATAAAACAAGATATTCTCTATAGAAAAACNCTTTTATATGGAATAAATCACAAAGTATTGTTAACGTAAAATAAGTTAAAAGTTTCTACGTTTTCATAGTAAGTTGGTTAGTTAGTTGAAAAACAGCGCGAATCTTTTTAAGACGAGCGCTGTTTTTTTTTGTAACCTATCTAATGCCTATTAGTCTACTACCAAACGCTTAGACGCAATTTTTTGCCCGTCCACATAAAGTGTATAAAAATAAACAGCAGATTGCATATTATTTTTAGATAATGTAACAGACCCTTCGCCAAATTGGTGAATAGGAATATCATAAACCACTTGACCTAAAGAAGAAACTACCTGAATATTAGCAGATCTATATTTAGTTGGTATATAATAATCTATAACCGTATTGGTATTAAATGGATTAGGAATATTTTGATTTAATCTAATATTGCTTTCATCTAAAGGAACATCAGAAGGATCTTCAATACTTAGCGATCCTCCACAAGCACAAGCTTCAATAACATCTAAACGAGACATTAAAGCATCAATTTGCGCTTGTTGCGCAGTATTTACATCTTCTAAATCTGTAATTGCTGTTTGTAAAGGCACTAAAATTGGTGCTAAATCTACATCTACTGAAGTTCCGTTTTCAATAGCAACAGTTAATGTAGTATCTGCTAAAGATGCAGAAGCTAAATTTTGATTATCACTAGAAGGATCTACCCAAACCGTTCCATCAAAATAGTAGGTCTTATTTTCGTCGGTATCATACACCAACATTCCTGCAACTGCATTTACTTCTAAAGCAGTTCTACTTGCCGTTGTTAAACGGTTTAGTAATAAAGCCTTGTCGGTTGCTGCAAGATCTAAAGATGCATTAGCATCTGGAGTTATTGTAGCAATTCCGGCTTGAGCCCCAATATAAGCATTACCTGTTATTGCAGCATTACCATTTACTTCTAATTTCTCTGAAGCAGAATCGTCTCCCAAACTTACATTACCTGTAGAAGCAATATATAAAGAACTTGAAGCCGCGCCTGGTTGTATTCTAAAAGGTAAAGTACTACCATTNGTAACATCTCTAATAAAGAAATTCGACTCATTACCAGCAATATCCCAAGTTTGAGGGGTCCATCCACTAGCACCACTTTGTTCTAAACGAAGTGTTGGTGTATCCCCATCTGCAACCTGTAACTCCACAACAGGAGCATTAGTTCCCAATCCTACATTCCCAGCATTCCCAATATATAACGCATTGCTACCAGCTCCCGCTAAAATTCTAAAGGGATTTGTTCCCGCTGTAGCATCATCGATTGCAAAATAATTAAGCCCCCCATTATCGGTATCATTAATGGAAATTCTCCAATCATTAGCGGCAAAACTTGCACTAGCGGAAGTGTCATCAAAATGAATTCTTAGGTTGTTCTCCTTTAACCTAACCGTATCAAAACCAAAGTTTTCACCATCTACACAGTCAAAACCAACGCAAGCGCTGCCGTCTACAATTAAGTCATCCAGGATAACATTATCTCTTTGACTGCTTTCGGTGTCGGCATCTTGTTGTGCAAATACGGTCGCGCTAAGCAGTATGCATAGCGGAATTAAGTAGTTTTTTAATTTTTTCATAATTTAAATAAATTGATTATTAGCACCAGCAAGGTAAATCAATTTGTTAAAACAGTATTTACACTGTCTTATTAATTACTCAAAACAGGGGTTTATACGTGATTTTAAATCTGTGTAAAATATAAGTTTTTGACATATAACACGAAGCTATTTTAACTTGTAAAAGGAGTCTACAATTTCAATGCTTTTTTAGATTTTTCTAATTGCTGCTGAAACAAGGTTTCATCCACTTCCTGTTTCCACATAGGAACCATTTTATGAATCAACCCTTTTCCTTCTTTGGTGCTTAAAATTTCCGGAAATGCTTTTTCTAAAACTTCTAACATTACTGAAGTTGCTGTAGATGCTCCAGGTGAAGCGCCTAACAAACACGTAATGCTTCCGTCTTTGCTACTTACGACTTCTGTTCCAAATTGAAGCACGCCGCCTTCAAATGCATCTTTTTTAATAATTTGCACACGTTGTCCTGCAACTAGAATTTCCCAATCTTCACTTTTAGCATCCTTTACAAACTTCCGTAAAGCATCCATTCTATCTTCATGTGAAGAAGTTACTTGTTCTATTAAGTATTTGGTTAAAGGCAAATTATGCCAGAATGCGCCCAATAAAGGCGAAATATTATCCAATTGCACCGATTTAAACAAATCAAGATTAGAACCTTCTTTTAAAAATTTCGGACTAAAACCAGCAAAAGGGCCAAAAAGCAATTCCCTTTTACCATCAATATATCTAGAATCTAAATGTGGTGTAGACATTGGTGGATCACCAATTCCTGCTTTACTATATACTTTTGCGTTATGTTGTTTTATAATCTCTTCGTTTTTACAAACCAACCATTCGCCACTTATTGGAAAACCACCATAACCTTCCTTTTCATCAATCTCCACTTTTTGTAACAAAAGTAAACTTCCTCCACCTGCACCAATAAAAACATGCTTCGATTCTAGATGATGTTTTTCATCGGTCACAAGATTTTTTATTTCTACCGTCCAATCAATATCTGCACTAGGATCTACATCTTGCACTTCCATATTGCAATGTACAGGAGTATTATATTTCGTTTCTAGAATTTTAAATAAGGATTTTGTAAGCGCTCCGTAATTCACTTCTGTTCCTCGATCTATTCGAGAAGCAGCCATGATTTCCGCTTCATTTCTATTATGCATGATTAACGGAAACCATTCTCTCATTTTATTACTATCCCGAGTAAACTGAATGGTATTAAACATAAAATGATCTTTCATACTATGAAAACGTTGCTCTAAATAATCGGCATTTTCTTTTCCTAAAACCCAACTATGATGCGGTACAGGTGAAATAAAATCCTCCGGGTTTTCAAGCAAACCTTCTTCTACTAAATAACTCCAAAATTGTTTAGAAAACTCAAACTGTTCGCAGATTTTTATCGCTTTTTCAATAGCGACAGAACCATCTTCCTTTTCGGGACAATAATTCAACTCACAAAGTGCCGAATGGCCTGTTCCTGCATTATTCCAAGCCGCAGAACTCTCTTGCGCAACGGCATCTAATCGTTCTACTATTAAAACTTTTAAGTCCGGTTTTAAAATCTTAGAAATAAGCGCTAATGTTGCGCTCATGATTCCTCCACCAACACAAATTAAATCGTATTCTTTAATGGCATTTATATCTTGCATAATTCTATACTATCATTTAGGCTTAAATATATGCAAGTCCTTTCATATAATTAATTTTTAACCAAAAAAAAGGTCGCATATAGCGACCTTTTATAATAAATTCTTAGTGTTAAAATAGTCTATAACCAATACCAACACCTGCAATAAAAGGGTTAATATCTACATCTGCTCCAACTGTAGCTCCTAATGCCGTTGTTGCATTTACGGTAACATCTGTATTTAATAATAAATATTTAGCATCTAAATTAATAAACCACTTGTCGGTAATATCAAAATCAAATCCTAACTGAAAAGCAAAACCAAAAGCGTTATCATATTCCACTTTATCTGCTACAGGACCAGAATTTTCATCATAAAACAAAGTGTAGTTCACTCCTGCTCCTACATAAGGGTGTACCATATCGCCATTAAAATGGTATTGTAGCGTCAATGTTGGAGGCAACAATCTAACATCCCCTAACGGAATATCTCCTGCCGCTGTAGATATGGCTTTCACATCATGTTGGGTTGTTGCTAAAATTAATTCTGCTGCTATGTTTTTGGTAAAGAAATACGTTAAATCTAATTCTGGAACATAATCGTTTGTAATAGTAACATCTCCGCCAATAGCTTCTATGCTCGCAGATTCATTAGGAACAACCGCTAAAGCTCGTACTCGGAGTTGAAATTTTGTGAAACCAGTATCTTCTGTGGAAGTATTCTCTTGTGCGTTAGCTGAAATAAAAGCGAAACTTGTAATTAAGACTGTTATAAATAATTTTCTCATAATAATTGGATTTAAATTTTAAACAAAATTAATTACGAAAAACGCCCTAAAAGATGACAAAAGTCATAGTTTGAAACCTAATTTTAAAATCTGATTTTATAGATAATAATCCATAAAAACACTACCCGTTTTGAAAAAAATAAAGTAATTTTAATGACTATTCTAAGCTAAAATGAAATTAAACAAATATATAGATCACACGCTTTTAAAAGCAACAGCAACTAAAGAAGATATTATACAAATTTGTAAAGAAGCCATAGCACACGATTTCTTTTCGGTATGTGTAAACTCCTGCTACATACCATTAGTTAAGGACCAATTAAAAAATTCGGATGTAAAGGTTTGTAGCGTTATAGGTTTTCCTTTAGGCGCCATGAGTACCAATGCAAAAGTAGCAGAAACCAAACAAGCTTTAAAAGATGGAGCAGATGAAATAGATATGGTTTTAAATATTGGTTTTTTAAAAAGTAACGATTTTGATGCGGTTTCTAAAGATATAGAAGCTGTGAAAAAGGTAATGCCAAATCATACTTTAAAAGTAATATTGGAAACTTGTTATTTGGAAGCATCTGAAATCCTAAAAGCAAGTGCATTAGCCATTCAAGCTGGAGCTGATTTTATAAAAACCTCTACCGGATTTGGAACTGGAGGCGCTACGATAAATCATGTGAAACTAATGCAATCTGTTATTGCAAATGGCAACACGAAAATTAAAGCTTCCGGAGGAATTAGAGATACTAAAACCGCTTTAGCGTACATTCATCTTGGTGTAGATAGAATAGGAACCTCGAACGGAATCGCCATTGTAACCGGAACAACTTCCGAAGAAAACAATTACTAATCAAAAAAATACAACTATAAATGAGCATACATATTGGAGCCAATAAAGGCGATATCGCAGAAACTATTTTATTACCAGGAGATCCTTTGCGCGCAAAATGGATTGCAGAAACTTTTTTTGAAAACCCCGTTTGCTTTAACGAAGTAAGAGGAATGCTAGGCTATACAGGAACGTACCAAGGCAAACGTGTTTCGGTTATGGGAACAGGAATGGGAGTACCAAGTATTTCTATTTACGCACATGAACTGATTACGCAGTTTGGCGTTAAAAACCTGATTCGTGTTGGAAGTTCTGGTTCGTATCAAAAACATATTAAAATAAGAGATGTGGTTTTAGCTATGGCTGCTTCTTCTAATTCTGGAGTTAATGAGCTTCGATTTGGAGGTGCCGATTATGCGCCTACTGCAGATTTTGAACTTTTTCAAAAAGCTGTAGAAACCGCAAAAAGTAAAAACATTCCTATTAAAGCAGGAAATGTTTTTACTAGTGATGAGTTTTATGCAGACGATTTTGAATCCTATAAAAAATGGAGCAAATTTGGTGTGCTTTGTGTAGAGATGGAAACTGCAGGGTTGTATACGGTTGCAGCCAAGCATAACGTAAAAGCACTTACTATTCTTACTATTTCAGACTCTCTTGTAACTGGTGAAACAACCACTAGTAAAGAAAGAGAAACCACTTTTAAAGGGATGATTGAAATAGCATTAGAACTTGCCTAAATTTTTATTTCACAGTAATATTTTTAAGCTCAATTTTGGAAAGTAGTTTTAAATTACCAGCTTCAAAAGCCTTGTCTGTATCCAAAAGATTAAGGCTTTCTTCTTTTGGTTTAAAATTATTATAATCTACAAAACGCAAACCGTTTATAGTTCGCACATTATACGCTTCGCGGAAACGAATACCAACACCAGAATCTTCTTGATACGAATACGCTAAATAATCTACGGTATATGTTTCGGTATTTACCCAATATAAAAATACATCTTCAAAGTCTTCTCCGCCACCTTCTTGCTGAAAAGTCACTTTAATTTTATGGTAGTTTTTTCCTTTAATAGAAACGCTCCCTAAATTTTCTTTAATTACTGCGGCATCATTTAATCCGTAAGGTAATAAAGCAAAATAATGTACCGAATTTACCGATGCTGCATATTTTACAGACATCGAATCTGCAACTACAATCTCTTCCGTATTGACAAATCTTTTAAATCCTTCATTATTTAATACGTCGCGAATCACCTGCGTAGCATCTTTAAACTCGCGTTCGTATTGATATATTTCGTTTTTACGAATAGCAGTATACTGTTTATCTCTAAAATCAAAGACTATTTCTGCATCTATATATTTTTCGCCTCCAGCGACTTCAATTGCTCTATTAATAATGGTATTTGCTGTTTCTACTTTTTCGGTTTTACAAGCTATAAATAGGACACAAACTACAATTAGGTATTTTAAATTTTGCATGAAGTATAGGTTTCTTTAGGTTGTCGCAAAATTAATCAATTAATAACATTTTAGTACTTAATTAAATTATGTAATTTTGGCGAACATGCAAAACACTGTAAACATAAAAAACAAAAAGGCAAGATTCGAATACGAGATACTCGATAAATATACTGCTGGAATTGTTTTAACGGGTACCGAAATAAAATCGATTAGAGATAGTAAAGCTTCTATTACCGAAAGCTTTTGCGAATTTAATGAGAAAGGAGAGCTATTTGTTATCAACATGACCATTCAAGAATATGTTTATGGTAACTACTATAATCATGCGCCAAAAGCAGAGCGTAAGCTTTTATTAAACAAACGCGAACTTAAAAAATTAGAAAAAGACGTGAACACAAAAGGCTTAACGATTGTTCCGTTACGTTTATTTTTAAATGAAAAAGGTTTAGCCAAGCTAGTTGTTGCTTTAGCAAAAGGTAAGAAACTTTATGATAAGCGAGAGACGATGAAAGACAGTGATAATAAACGAGACTTAGCTAGAATTAAGAAAAATTTTAATAACTAAAGACTTTTTAATTATTAAAACTTTTCTTCTGAATTATTTACTTTACACTTTAAAAATAAATTCCTAAAGCTTATTTGGAAACATATATTGTATTTGTATTCCTATA
>JGI24723J26617_10002896_pt1 | contig 12963 bp, 12 predicted proteins | sample Cruoilmetagenom6_FD_26617 | JGI IMG/M metagenome (IMG submission 26617) | reverse complement strand
AAATCCCAGGCTGGCAGACCGCGCCCGCTTGCCATGGCCACGATAAGCAGAGCTATCGAAGCAAGTGTTGTGCGCAACGCAGCTACTGTTATTGGGCCGAAGCCCTCTAACGCTATGGAAATACTAAAAAATGCACCGCCCCAGATCACGCCCAATGCAATAATTGACAGCCAGTCTGAGCGGGTCGGTTGTGCTACCATGGGGCACACTCATCATGTGGGCGCTCAACTGTCCATCGGAAAATCCGCAAGCACCGGGGAAAGGGCGGTATGCGCCGCCCTTTCCCGTATCATTGGCAACTAGTTCTTGTCGTGATCCACCAGCTTGCCGGCGGAAATCCACGGCATCATCCCGCGCAACTGTTCGCCAACCTGCTCGATCTGGTGGGCATCATTGCGCCGACGGGTGCCTTTAAAGAATGGCCCCCCAACAGCATTTTCCTGCATGAAATCACGCACAAACGCGCCGCTTTGAATGTCGTTCAAGATCGACTTCATCCGCGCCTTGGTTTCCTCATACGGCAAGACCCGCGGACCGCTGACATATTCACCGTATTCGGCCGTGTTGGAGATCGAATAGTTCATATTCGCAATGCCGCCTTCATAGATCAGATCGACGATCAGCTTTACCTCATGCAGGCATTCGAAATAGGCCATCTCGGGCGCGTAACCGGCCTCGACCAGTGTTTCAAAGCCCATGCGGATCAGTTCAACCAAGCCGCCACACAGCACTGCCTGTTCGCCGAAAAGATCGGTTTCACATTCTTCGCGAAAGTTGGTTTCGATGATGCCTGAACGTCCGCCGCCAATGGCCGAGCAATAGGACAGGCCAATTTCCAGCGCCTTGCCGGATGCATCCTGATCCACCGCAACAAGGCAGGGCACGCCGCCACCTTTGGCATATTCGCCGCGCACCGTGTGGCCGGGGCCTTTGGGGGCCATCATGATGACATCAACGCCCGGTTTCGGCTCGATCAGGCCAAAGTGGATGTTCAGACCATGGGCAAAAGCAATCGCGGCACCTTCGCGAATATTGTCGCGGACGTATTTGTTATAGGTGTCGGCCTGCAGTTCGTCGGGCATGGTGAACATCATCAGATCACACCAAGCGGCGGCTTTGGCGATGTCCATGACTTTCAGGCCTTCACCTTCGGCTTTGGCGGCCGAGGCAGACCCTTCGCGCAGGGCAACGACCAGATTTTTGGCGCCGCTGTCGCGCAGGTTTAGCGCATGTGCGTGGCCTTGGCTGCCATAGCCGAGGATGGCGACCTTTTTGTCTTTGATCAGGTTAATATCGCAATCGCGATCATAATATACGCGCATGTTGGCGGTCCTTTTGTTGGGTTTCTTTGTGTGCAGCATAGATGGTCTGATCCAAAATATCAGATAGGTTAGGGTGAAAAATTCGGTAAAGCTGCATGTTTTAATTCGCCAATATACATGATAGTGAAAAAATCATGCTTGATGATGTTGACAGGCGCTTGCTGCGCAATTTGCAAAATGACCCGGCGGTGCCGTTGGCCGAGCTGGCCGAGCGTTGTCAGGTTACCACCGCCACAGCGGCGCGGCGGCTGGATCGCCTTGGCGCACAGGGCATTCTGAAAGGTCAGCGCGCGGTCATTGACTGGGTCGCCCTTGGCTATGCGGTCGAGGTTTCGCTGCGCTTCACGCTCGACAAGACGAACCCGCGTGCTTTTGATGAATTTTTGGCAGAGGCCCGGCAAATCCCCGAGGTGATCGAGGTGCAGACCTTTCTGGGGCGCGTCGATGTGCGCTTGTCGGTGATTGCCCGCGATATGGCGCATTATCAGGCGATTTACCGGCGCAAAATCCTGACACTGCCCCATATCGCGGAACTGGAAGCGCTGATGCATGTGGCCACGATCAAAACGAGTGAGGCGCTGCCCATATGATCGAGCTTGACGATATTGACCGCCAGATTTTGCGCCTGCTGTGCGGTGATGCGACCACCAGCGCGGGCGAGGCGGGTCGCCAGACAGGTCTGTCGCAACCAGCAGCGTGGCGGCGGATCAAACGGCTGACCGAGGCCGGTATTCTGGCCGGGCGGCGGGTGGAGCTGGACGCCCAAAAGCTTGGCTTTGGGGTCACGGTTTTTCTGGGCGTGAAGCTGGCCACTAAGGGGCGGGTGTCGCTGGAAGATTTTGAACGCGCAGTGACGGCAATCCCCGAGGTGCAGACAGTTCAGCATGTTCTGGGGATGTATGATTATCGCCTGCGCGTGGTTGCCCGTGATCTGCCTGATTTTGAGCGTGTCTTGCGCCGCCGGATTATGACCCTGCCGGGGGTGGGCGATGTCGAGGCCAATGTACTGCTTAGCGAAGAGCGCCTGACCGGGCCGATCTGACCTTTGATGTCGTTTTCCTGCCCGGTGGGGCTAGCATCCAGCCGTGCAACCGGTATTGCTGATGTCAGACGTTTGCCATTCAACCAGAAAGAGCCTGCCCATGCCCGCTTTGCGCCAAGACATCGACCCGGACGGACTGTTGGAATACAGCGTCGTTTTCACTGACCGTTCGCTCAACCACATGAGCGGTGCCTTTCAACAGGTGATGCGCGATATTCACGACACCCTGTGCAAAGTTTACAACGCTGACAGTGCCGTCGTCGTGCCCGGTGGCGGCACCTATGCAATGGAAGCTGTGGCGCGCCAACTTGCCACCGATCAGGAAGCGATGGTGATCCGCAACGGCTGGTTTTCCTATCGTTGGACCCAGATATTTCAGGCCGGGGCGATCCCATCCAATGAGGTCGTGATGAAAGCGCGCCGGGTGGGCAATTCGGTCGATGCGCCCTTTGCGCCGGCTGCAATCGAAGATGTCGTGGCNCGCATCGCCGCCCAAAAGCCCGCNGTGGTGTTCGCACCGCACGTGGAAACATCATCCGGAATGATCCTGCCNGATGACTATATCGCTAAGNTGACAGAGGCCGTGCATGCGGTNGGCGGGCTGTTCGTGCTGGATTGCATCGCCTCGGGTTGTGCCTGGGTCGACATGAAAGCGCTTGGGGTCGATGTTTTGATCTCGGCACCGCAAAAAGGCTGGTCCGCGCAGCCCTGTGCCGGGTTGGTGATGCTTAGCGAGGCTGCATTACAGCGGGTCCGCAATACGCAATCGAGCAGTTTTTCAATTGATCTGGGCAAATGGCTGTCGATCATGGAGGCCTATACTGGCGGTGGTCATGCCTATCATGCGACGATGCCAACGGACGCTTTGCGGGCGTTTCGCGACACGATGCTGGAGACTGGCGAATACGGGTTTGAGCGTTTACGCACCGCCCAGTTGGAGCAGGGCGAACGGGTGCGCGCACTGCTTGCAGAGCGTGGGATCAAATCCGTGGCCGCGGACGGATTTGGCGCGCCCGGTGTCGTGGTCAGCTATACCAGTGACCCGGATGTGCAAAGTGGGCGGAAATTTGCGGATCTTGGCATGCAAATCGCTGCTGGTGTGCCGTTGCAATGTGACGAAGGGCCGGATTACAGCAGTTTCCGCCTTGGGCTGTTCGGGTTGGATAAGCTTTATGATGTGGACGCCAGCGTCGCCCGGCTAGAGGCCGCGTTGGATACGGTATTTGAAAAGCAGTAAGGGGCGTGATTGGCCCCGGGCCAACCGGTCCAAAGTGTGTGGTGTTGGCCGTTTCTTTGCAAAAATTGGGCCAATGCAAAACTTGGTGACGCCTTGGTGACACCGGGCCTTTGGTTACAGCGGTCCCATTCCGGCGCGCATCAGCCCACGGCGCAACGGCGCAATGTCATGGGCCGCTTGCAGGCCGGTCAGCCGTAGCGATTGCAGGCCGGCACTGCCCGAACGGGTGACGCGGTTGAACAGGTCGATGGCGTGCGCTCGGTTGGCAATGTCGCGCTGACGGGTGGCGGCGTAGGTCTTTAGCATGGCAGGCCCGCCAAGGTCGGTGGGGTGTTTGCCAGCCGCGTCCAGAAGGGCCGCAATATCGTTCAGCGACGTGTTCAGCCCCTGCGCCCCGATCGGTGGCAGCACATGGGCGGCTTCGGCAATAATGGCGATGCGTTCGCCGGTCAGCCGGTCGGCAGTTTGCGTGATGATAGGCCAGATCGTGCGCTTGCTTGCCAGCTTCATCGGGCCAAACAACCCGGCTGCGCGCTCGGTCATTGCTTCGTTAAACGGTGCTGGCCCCAGCGCCAGCAAATCGAGCGCCCGGCGCCCTTTGTTCATCCAGACAATCGCCGAGGCCGGTTTTCCGTCCACATCGGCCAGCGGCACCATCGTAAATGGCCCGCCCTCATTGTAGATCTCGGTTGAGACATTGTTGTGTGGTGTGGCATGTGTCGCCACAAAGGCCAGTGATTTTTGCCCGTAACGGGTTGTTTTTACGCCAATTCCGGCAATGTCACGGACCGCAGAATTGCGGCCGTCTGCCCCAATAACCAGTGATGCCGCCAGCGTCGAGCCGTCGGTAAGCGTTACAATCGCGCCGCTTGTGCGGGTCAGAATATCGCGCACCCCAGTGCCAAATTCCAGCGATACATTGGGTTGTTTTTTCAGGTGCGCCAAAAGCTCGCGACGGACCTGCCAGTTAAGGAAATTCCAGCCAAACGGCTGATCGCCCACGTCGGGTGAACAAAACGCTCGCTCGCCCCGCAGATGTGGTGGGCTGCCGGTCGTATCAACGATGCGCAGGGTTTCCAGCGCGACGGCATGTGGTTCCAGAACCGGCCACAGGCCGATCCGTTCAAACAGGTTTTGCGCTGGCAGCAAAAATGCGGTCGAGCGCAGGTCGGCGCCGTCCTGATTGGCCTGTGTCACCGGGTGACCCGGTTCGGCNAGCACAACGCTATGCCCGGCGCTGGCAAAGGCAGCCGCCGCGATCAACCCGGCCAGCCCGCCGCCCGCGANCAGTATGTCGGTTGTGCGCCGGGTCACGTCAGCCTCGCCAAAAATTCGGACAGATCATCGGTATGATGGTGGATGTGGGGTTGGTCGACAGGGTCGGGGGCCACATGAACCGTGCGCATTCCCATCTGGTGGGGCGCGGTCAGATTGCGCGGATCGTCTTCAAACATCGCTCCGGTCGTCGTGTTTATGCCGTCGGACGCAAAGACGGTTTCAAATGCGCGCCGGTCTGGCTTTGGGTGAAAATTTGCGTGCTCTACGCCGTAGACCGCATTGAATACCTTGGTAAGACCACGGGCCGCCAGCACCCGCCTAGCGTATGGGGCCGAGCCGTTGGTGAATACAATTTTGCGCCCCGGCAGGTTGGTGATGCGTCCTGCCAGTGCTTTGTCGATCTGCAATTGGTCCAGATTAATCTCGTGCACGTCGTGCAGATACGGGCCCGGATCGACCCCATGTTCCTGCATCAGCCCGGCCAGTGTGGTGCCGTATTTCTTCCAGTAATGGCGGCGCAGCTGGTCGGCTTTTGTTTCTGTGACACCAAGGGCCTGCGTCACCCATGCTGTCATCTTTACTTCGATCTGGTCAAACAACCGCGCCTGGGGTGGATAAAGCGTGTTGTCCAGATCAAAGACCCAATCGGTGACGTGGCTGAAATTATGTGCGACCATAGCTGTCAGGATAATCCGCTTGGGCACCACTGAAAACTGGTATTTCGCGCATTGTGCGGCGACAATGGGACGCGCAAGCACGGAGACGGTTGATGAAAGACGTAAAAAAAAGCCCAAAGGACGCTTATCAGCTGATTCTGGATGCGATTGATCTTGGCGTCTATGGCCCCGGAGATCGGCTGGTAGAAAGCGAGTTGGCTGAACGGTTCGGTGTGTCACGCACCCCGGTGCGCGAGGCCCTGCAAAGATTGGAAACACAATCGCTGCTGGCGCGTGATGGGCGAAGTCTGGTGGTGGCGTCGCTGGGGCATAATCAACTGGCCGAACTTTATGTGGTGCGCAGCGAACTGGAGGGTCTGGCAGCACGGCTTGCAGCAAAACATGCGACCCCCGAAGAGGTGCGAGTGTTGCGCGCAATGGTCGAGGATGATCGCAAGATGATCGACGATCCACAGGCCCTGTCGCGCGCCAACCGGCGGTTCCACAAGCAGATCCATCTGGCGTCACATAACCGCTATCTGGTGCAACAATTGGACCTTGTGCATCGCTCAATGGCGTTGCTGGCAACCACATCGCTTGCAGCTGAGGGGCGCGGCAAAGCGGCCCTGTCCGAGCACGATCGGATCGTCACAGCAATCGAAGCAGGCGACGGGGACAGTGCACAGGCAGCCCTTTGCAGGCATATCTCGCAGGCCTTTGAGACACGGCTTAAACTTGACGCTGAAACTGCCCAGAATTAGGTGGCGTTTCTGGACGCGCACGGTTTGCGTCGGGCCTGAAGCCCCATGCAGGCCATGGGCGGTCTTGTCCCAGTAAAATGGTTTAGAGACCATTTCAAACAGGGCTTTATAGGCGGCAATTGTTGCCAGCGGAAAGTAAAGCGGAACGGTTGCAACCCATGGCCATAAGCCGCGGTGGCGTTGCGTTGCGACGGCAAAGATGCCGATCAGCAACGAGGTGGCCTCGGACGTCAGAAATGCGACCGTTAGCCCCGTCAGTAACGGCGGGGATGCAATATCCCAAAGCGGGTGCCAATACCCCAGCGGCAATCCCCAGAACGACCATAGGATCGGGGCCAACAGGAATTGCGTTAGCGTGCCCAAAAATACCAACTGAAATCCGGCAAACTTCCAAGGCCCGATATCAGCGAGCAATTTGCGAGGCGAGCGCATATGCACCGCCCATGTCATGCCATAGCCCTTTAGCCACCGCGAACGTTGGCGGATCCACGGCCAGAACCGGCAGTTGGCTTCTTCTTCGGTCATGGTTGGTATTAATTCGGTACGAAAGCCATATCGGGCCAGCCGGACACCAATGTCGGCGTCTTCTGTGACGTTATGAGCATCCCAGCCACCGATCAGCTCAAGCGCTTCGCGACGAAAAAACAGTGTTGTGCCCCCAAGCGGGATCACCAGCCCAAGACGTTCCAATCCCGGCAAAACGACCCGAAACCATGTCGCATACTCGATTGTAAAACAGCGCGACAACCAGTTGGTGCGGGAATTATAGAAATCCAAAACCCCCTGTAAACAAACGACTTCCGGCCCGACTTCGTGAAAACGGCGCACGACTTTGAACAACTGATCCGGTTCGGGCGCGTCTTCGGCGTCATAAACGCCGACCACCCGGCCACGACAAAAATCCAGCGCATAGTTCAGCGCGCGGGGTTTGGTTTTTAGTGTTCCGGCAGGAACGACGATCTGGCGCATCCAATTTGGCAGGTTTGCTGTGTCCAGCGCGGTTTGCGTCAACTGGTCATCTTCCTCAACGATCAGGCAGACGTCGAGCAATTCGCGCGGGTAGGTCAGACGGGCAAGGCGGCGCACCAGCCGACCCGCGATTTCGCGTTCATGAAACAGCGGCACCAGCAGCGAGACGGTTGGCAACTGCATCATCTTGCGCCCATTTCGCCGACTAGAAAAATTCGCGGCTCGTCGGCTGCCCAGAACGGTGGCTAGTGCTGCGGTTAGTTTAAGCGCGGTATTCAGCACCAAGGCCGTCACTGCGATTGTGCACAGCACCAAGAATGTTGTTTGCGGCGCGGCGATAAAGCCCGCCATCAGGGCAATCACTGTGGCTGCGGCAAACCGGGCGGCGATACCGGCGTTCCAGCCCCGGCAACTTTCGGTGTCATGAACCCGCGTTTCGGCCCGCTGGGTCAGGGGGCCTTGGCGCGCGCGCAGCAGCGCGTTCTGGATTTCAGATTCTGGCGCAATTGCCATCAGGACCGGCCCAAAACTGGCCGGCAGGTTATCGCGAAGTTTGGCAAAACCTTCCGGGTGGCAGGTCACTATTACGGTTGCCGCGCCGACGCGTTTCCACGGGATAAACCCGTCCTGAAGGCAGCGCTCGGGCGAAATCAGGTCGATCAGGCGCACGTCGGGCGGTGTTGTGTTCAGGTCGGCGACAGAGCATTTGAATTGCTCGGCCAGCCCGCGATACAGGCCCGCTTCGCTGACCATGTTGTTGGCACGTAAAATATCGCCAAACCGAATATCCTCGCGCGCGCGCATCGCCGTTGCTTTGAGCATGTCACCGGGCGACAATTCACCCAGATCAACCAATATCTGGCCAAGCGGGCGAGGGCGGCGGGCAGAGGCACGTGAAAGCAACAGCAGCGGTTGAGAATCCGGCGCGGGCATCACAGTCTGGGGTAACGGCATATTCATCGGTGTTCACAGGCAATTTGGGCTGTGGTTACCATTGACCAATCAAGGTTAATGGCGTGTTAACCGAAGGAAATTTCAGGATTTATTCTCGATCGCTGCGACAAAACGCTCGAACAGATAATAGCTGTCTTGCGGGCCGGGGCTGGCCTCGGGGTGGTATTGAACCGAGAAAACCGGCCGATCCAGCATCCGGATGCCACAGTTAGAGCCGTCAAAAAGGCTGACGTGGGTTTGGATGACGCCCTTGGGCAGGGTCTGGCTGTCGACGGTGAAACCGTGGTTCATCGAGGTAATTTCTACCTTGTTGGTTTCCACGTCCTTGACCGGGTGGTTGGCGCCGTGGTGGCCGTGGTTCATTTTCACGGTTTGGGCCCCAAGTGCCAGTGCCAGCATCTGATGGCCCAGACATATTCCAAAAATTGGCAGGGCGGTTCGATCAAGGATATCCCGGATCGTCTGGACCGCATATTGCCCCGTTGCGGCCGGGTCACCGGGACCGTTGGACAGGAAAACCCCAACCGGGTCGTGGGCCAGAACTTCGTCAACAGTGGCGCTTGCAGGTAGCACGGTTACGTCACAACCAGCCGAAGCAAGGCAGCGCAGGATGTTGCGCTTGGCACCAAAGTCGATGGCGACCACTTTGTGCCCGGCTGTTTGGCGCGGTGCAAAACCATCGGGCCAGGCCCAGCGCATTTCGTTCCACTTATAAGATTGGGCGCAGGTGACGTCTTTGGCCAGATCAAGGCCTTCCAGCCCGGAATAATCGCGCGCAGCACTCACCAAGGCCTCGATATCAAAATTCCCTGCCGGGTCATGGGCCAGGGCTACATGGGGCGCACCCTGGGCGCGAATGGCACGGGTCAGGCGGCGGGTATCAAGGCCGCCTATGCCGATACGGCCGTTCTTTTTCAGCCAGTTGGTCAGCTCGCCGTTGGCCCGCCAGTTTGACGGCTCGGTCGGATCCCATTTGACCACCATGCCCGCGGCAACCGGTTCATTGGATTCGTCATCTTCTTGATTTACGCCAACATTTCCGATGTGGGGAAAGGTGAAGGTGACGACCTGTCCGGCATATGACGGATCGGTCATGATTTCCTGATAGCCGGTCATCGCGGTGTTAAAACACAGCTCTGCCTGGGTTGTGCCGGTGGCGCCAAGCCCTTGCCATAGAAGATTGAACCATCGGCAAGTGCCAGACAGGCAGTCGGCTGTTCTTTGGCTGAAATTGCAGGCATGGCGCGACTCCCCGGACATAAACCGTCGAGAACCTAGGGAATGGAAGCGGCAGGGTCAAGGCTGTGCGTGATTTTGCCTTTTGCAATGGAAACAAATACTTAACCGGATTTTCCGCTGTTGTCAGTTCGCTTGTGGTTGTTTATGTTCGGGGTTTGGAAAATCCTAGCGGATCGGACGGACGATGGACATGCGCAGCCAGATTAGTGACGCCCTGAAAAGTGCGATGAAGTCGAAGGAAGCCAACCGGCTGTCGACCTTGCGCCTGATCAGTGCAGCGATCAAAGATCGTGATATTGCGCTGCGGGGCGAGGGCCGGGAAGAGGGCGTGGGAGAGGGTGAAATCCTTGCCATCCTTGGGAAAATGGTCAAGCAACGCCAGGAAAGCGCGCGCGTCTATGAAGAGGGCGGGCGCCTTGAACTGGCCGAACGTGAAACGTCAGAGATCACCGTGATAGAAGAGTTTCTTCCCCGACAGTTGAGCGCTGAGGAAACCGAAGCCGCGGTAGCTAAGGCGATCGCAGATGCGGGTGCAAGCTCGATCCGGGATATGGGCAAGGTTATGGGCCTTTTGAAGGGCAAATACACCGGGCAGATGGATTTTGGAACTGTCGGCCCAATGGTGAAAAACCGGCTGGGTTAGCCAACTTCGCGGCGCGGCGATTTTTCGACGAAAAATCGGTGTTCCGCTGCTAGCCCCGATTTTCGGAAAAAGCTCTGTTCAACTCGCCATAAAGCGTTATGCGTTCGCCCGGGCTTAGAAACGCGCCAATTTCAACTGTTCGCCCTTTGCCCGTCAGCGTGACATAGTTTTCGACCGGGCCGCCTTTGGGGTGGATGTGGATGCGGACCCAATGCGGGTTGGCCTGCCAGTGTTGTGTCGATCCGTCGGGCTCTGTGCGTGTGAGTTCGACAAGCTGCGCGCCAAGTATCAGTGTTTCGGTCAGCGCCGCATCACGATAGTTGCGTTCGACGAAATACCAGAACAGTGCCACGGCACCCGCAAGGAATGGCAAAAGCCCCCAAAGTGCCAATTTGCCCAACAGGGCGAACAGCGGCAGGGCCATCAATGAAACTGTAATCGCGATGAACCAGACAAAGCCTTTGCGCGGCAACGACCGGTATGGCCAAAGCGTTAGCTGCGCCACCGCAGGATCATGCGCCGNGCCGGAACCTGTGGCGAAATGTTCTGCCNGCNGGTCGGCTTGATTNTTCCATTCGTAGGGCATGTGGCCGATCCTCAAGATTTCGCGGGTGGGCGTTCTTGCAGGGTGAGGGGCCGTTTTGTTTCGTCGCTGCAAAGTTCTGGCGAACGAATGGCAACCCGCGCAATCTGGCGCGGGTTGCGTTTTGTGTGGTCTTAGTGGGCGTGGCCTTTGTCCCAGTCAGACTGCTTTGGCAGATGCTCGAATGTATGCTCTGGTGGTGGCGATGGCAGTGTCCATTCCAGAGTATCGGCATGTTCGTTCCAATAGTTGTTCTCGGTCACCCGTTTGCCGTAGCGCAGGGTGTAAAACATGACGCCGATGAAAAACACGAACGAGGCAAAGGACAGGAAGGCGCCAATGCTGGAAATCTGATTCCAATAGGCAAACGCTTCCGGGTAATCGATGTAACGGCGTGGCATGCCCTGACGTCCAAGGAAATGCTGCGGGAAGAATGTCAGGTTTGAACCAATGAACATCATCCAAAAATGCAGCTTGCCTGCCCATTCGGGATACTGGCGGCCAGACATTTTGCCGATCCAGTAATAAATGCCCGCAAAGATGCAGAACACCGCGCCTAGGCTCATCACATAGTGAAAATGCGCAACAACATAATAGGTGTCGTGATAGGCCCGGTCGATCGGTGCTTGTGACAGAACGATGCCCGTTACACCGCCAACTGTGAACAGGAACAAAAAGCCAAACGCCCAGAGCATCGGGGTTTTGAATTCAATTGATCCGCCCCACATGGTGGCAATCCAACTGAACACCTTGATGCCCGTGGGCACCGCGATCACCATCGTCGCCAGCATAAAATAGGACTGCTGGGACAGCGACATACCTACCGTATACATGTGGTGCGCCCAAACGACGAAGCCAAGAAAGCCGATGGCGATCAGTGCCCAGACCATTGGCAAGTAACCAAATACCGGCTTTTTGGCAAAGGTCGCAATCACATGGCTGATGATGCCAAAGCCCGGCAGAATGATGATATACACCTCGGGGTGACCAAAGAACCACAGAATATGCTGGTATAGGATCGGGTCACCGCCACCGGCTGGATCAAAGAATGTNGTGCCGAAATTGCGNTCGGTCAGCAACATTGTGATNGCGCCTGCAAGAACNGGCAGCGACAGCAGGACCAGCCACGCTGTTACAAAGATCGACCATGCAAACAGCGGAACCTTGAAAATGGTCATGCCCGGAGCACGCATATTCAAGAACGTCGTAATCATATTGATCGCGCCAAGGATCGAGGATGCGCCAGACAGGTGCACCGCGAAGATCGCGAAATCCATCGACAGGCCGCCCTCATTGACGGAAAGCGGCGGGTAAAGCACCCAGCCAACNCCCGAACCCAGCTGGCCGTTNCCACCCGGNGANACCACCGAAATCACGGCCATCGTCGTGCCGGCAACATACATCCAGTAAGACAGGTTNTTCATCCGCGGGAACGCCATATCAGGCGCGCCGATTTGAAGCGGCATGAAATAGTTACCAAAGCCGCCAAACAATGCCGGGATCACCACAAAGAACATCATCAGGATGCCGTGTGCTGTGACCAGAACGTTCCACAAATGGCCGTTGGGTGTGCATTCGGCTGTGCTTGCTGCCAGACGTGCACCCTCGGCACACATGTACTGAACGCCGGGATCCATCAGTTCCAACCGCATGTAAACGGTGAACAACACTGATATGAAGCCAACCGTAGCCGCGGTGAAGATGTAAAGGATGCCGATGTCTTTNTGGTTCGTCGACATAAACCAACGAGTGAAAAAGCTCCGCTCGTCGTGGTGGTCCTGGGCATGGGTGGCGGCGTCGGCCATCTGTAAATCTCCTGACACGTCTTTACCGGCGGGGATACCGCCGGTTTTCCTGCTTCGTTTAGCGGATCATCACAGTCGGCTCAACACCTCGTTGTGGTGCAGGTTGCCGCAGTTTGTCTGAAATGACCGGTAAATGGGGTCCTATTGCGCCGGTGGGGCGAGTGATGCCAGATAGGCGACCACGTCATCGGCGTTTTTCAACTTGAAGGTCATTTTGCTTTTTGCTTTGGAATCACCGGTGGTTTCCCGAAGGAATGCGCGGGGGTCGGCGACATAGGCGACCAATAGTTCTTCGGTCCAGACCAGACCAGCTTCGCCTGCGGCCATTATAGATGCACCATATTTGAAATCTTCGCTTCCCGCAGCCCGACCNACGAGGCCATAAAGATTGGGGCCAGTCCGGCCGCCCTTAACGATAACATCGTCGCCGTTTGCGATCGCGTGGCAGGCGCGACATTTCTTGAAATCTTTTTC
>JGI24723J26617_10002892_pt1 | contig 12972 bp, 12 predicted proteins | sample Cruoilmetagenom6_FD_26617 | JGI IMG/M metagenome (IMG submission 26617) | reverse complement strand
TTAAATTGTATTTTTGATATTTGTTGAAATAGGTCTGCAAAATGCACCCTAAATAAATTTAGGGTCCCAGCCTAAATTTTACTAGACTAGTGAGAGTATTTACCCTACCTACTATTAGTATATGCTTTAAAGAAGGCACTTATGCCATCGTTGTTTGGGGTTAAATTAGCTTGCAAATTCTGACTTGGGGTCTATCTGATTGGTTGTATTTGCAATTACGGGGAGTGAATTATGAGTAAGAGTCCAGATCCGGTTGATATCCATGTTGGTGGTCGCGTGCGTGCGCGTCGCAAGATGCTAGGCATGTCTCAAACTGTCTTGGGTAAAGAGCTAGGTGTTACATTTCAGCAAGTTCAAAAGTATGAACGCGGCGCTAACCGCATTGGCTCAAGCCGTTTGTTTAAAGTTGCCAATACTCTTGATGTGCCTGTGTCCTACTTCTTTGAGGGCGCTGAAACAAAACTTCCTGGCTATAACCCAGTACCTGAAGGTTTGGGCGGCGATGCTTTTGAAAAGCAAGAGACACAAGAACTAGTGGAGGCATACTACCGTATTGCTGACCCACGTGTGCGTAAGAAAGTGCTTGGTTTAGCGCGCTTGCTTGCAACAGGGCTTGATGAATACGACGTTTAAGCACACAAAAGATTAATTATTTATAAACGCCGGCTTTTCAGTCGGCGTTTTTTGTTGCCAAGTGGTGTTGCGGAGCCTACATCCACTCACATAACAAACTACAAAGAGATGCCTGATGACCAATGACCCATTCGCTGACCTAAAAAACTTACTTGAAGNGCTGCCTGAAGCGGATAGCTGCGCACGTAAAGCGGCGGTGAGTGCGACAGACACGCTTTCCAACGCAACAGGCGATGGCGGAAGCTTGGCAGAGTACTATCGTTGGTTAGCCACGTGGCAGGGCAATAAGGTCGCAAAAATTAGCGAGGCGCATATCTGTTTGTTTGCGGCGTCCCACGTTCACGGCATGGCTGTGAAAGACTTACAAACTATTTTGGAGGCAGCAACCCGCGGACAAGCACCGATCAACAAGCTTTGTATGGACCACGGTATCGGCTTGAGAGTGCTAGAATTAGCGCTTGAAATACCGCTTAAATCTCCTACAGACAAGCCACTATTCGACGCGCGGGACACAATGGCAGGGATCGCCTTTGGCATGGAGGCGGCAGCATCTGGCGGGCATCTGCTGGCGCTGGGTGATCTTGCTTACGGAACGGAAGTTGGCAGTTTGGCTATTGTAACAGCGATACACGGCGAAACGCCCGAGCATTGGGGCGGCGATAAAATTCACGGCGGTTACTTAGTGCTTACCAAAGCTGCACTTGAAGCTAACAAGGATAGTATAGACACAGCACTTGATGCGATGATGAGTATGGGCGGTCGCGAGATCGCAACCATGGTCGGTGCAATTATAGCAGCGCGGATGGAGCAAATTCCTGTCTTGCTGGATGGTTGGGCGGCTCTGGCAGCCGCCACCGTGCTTCATAGCCTTAGCCCCTCAGCACTTGATCACTGCGCGGCAGCGAGTGCTGCGAGTGTTGGTCAGGCACGTGCATGGTCAGCAATTGGCTTAAAACCAGTTGTATCCCTTGATATGGATATGGGGCAGGGTGCGGGCGCAGCTATCGCCATCGGCACACTTCATAGCGCAGTTGGGCTGTACGGCTCTTAAGACTGGCTAATAAGTGCGGGTATTTCTGCCAGCGATTCAACAATATGGTCAGGCTCTAGCGTTTCTAATGGTGTGTCGCTATAACCATAAGCAACTGCAATCACTGGTATGCCAATTTCTTTGGCTGGGTGGATGTCACTTTTTGTGTCACCAATAATCAAACCAGTACCATCTCCACTCATTGCCTCTAGCGTCATGGTAAGATGTCTTGGGTCAGGTTTATGAAACGCGAAGCTATCACCACCTATGACAGCTTCAAAGAAATGGTCAATCGCTAGGTCTTTAATTAGCGGTTCGGCAAGATAGAAGGGTTTGTTGGTGCAAATAGCAAGCTGAAACCCTTGGGCTTTTAAAGCTTCTAGAACATCAACCGCATGCTCAAATAGCAAGCTAGTAGCGGACAGGTTCTGGGCGTAAAAGTCTAAAAAAAGTTTACGGTGGTCTGCAGGGTCAATGCCGTCCATGCCGCCAGTTTCCATTAAGCCGTGGGTGATAAGTGGCAAAGCACCATAGCCTGCATGTGGGCGTCCGCTGGCGAGGCTCATAGCTGGTCGCCCCAAGTGTTCCATACAGTGGTTGGCAGCGGCTACAAGGTCGGGTGCTGTATCAACAAGCGTGCCATCTAGATCAAAAATTACTTTTTGTGCGCTAAATTTTGTCATCTAAATGCTACATCCCGTCATAATAAAACCCATATTCAATATAAAATTCCAGTTGCCTTACTGTGCAGCATCTGTATTGCTGTAAGCAATTAAATAAATTTATCTAGGACTAGATTTATGACGAAGAAAACCATTGGTGCCATTATTCTTGCTGCGGGCAAGGGCACACGCATGAAATCCGATCTGCATAAAGTGCTGCACCCAGTGGGCGGACGCCCAATGCTGCTCACACTTATGGACACACTCAATGCGCTGGATACGGCTCGCAAGGTGGTTATTGTTGGCGCGGGGCGTGATCAGGTGGAAGTGGCTGTAGAGGGCGCAGAATTTGCGCTGCAAGAGCCACAGCTTGGTACAGGCCATGCGGTGATTTGCGGACGAGCGGCGATGGAAGATATGGACGGTGACACGCTTATTTTATACGGCGATGTCCCGCTTATCCGTGCAGAAACCTTACAAGAAATGATCCGCGTTCGCCGCGATAAGTCTGTCGCAGCCGTTGTGCTTGGCTTTACGCCTAATGAGGCTGCGGCATACGGACGCTTGGTGACCAACGAGGATGGTAGCTTACAAAGCATTGTCGAATTTAAAGACGCCAGCGATGACGAGCGCGCTATCACGCTGTGCAATAGCGGTATTATGTGCGTGGATAACAGCCTGTTATTCTCTTTGCTCGATGATGTGGACAATAAAAACGCCGCTGAAGAATATTATTTAACCGATCTTGTGGCAGTGGCACGTGGTCGCGGGCTAGGCGTGGCGGTTGTAGAAACCTCTGAAGAAGAAGTGATGGGCGTAAACTCCCGCGCTGAGCTTGCAGACGCTGAAAAGATATTTCAAAAACGTGCCAGAAAAGCTGCGATGGACGGCGGTGTCACTATGACCGACCCAGATAGTGTGTTTTTAAATTATGACACGGTCATAGGTCGTGATGTGATGATTGAGCCCAATGTGGTGTTTGGTCCAAATGTCAGCGTGGCAGACGGTGCAACCATCTATGCGTTTTCTCATCTTGAGGGCGCGAGTGTTGGTAAAGATACTAAAATCGGTCCTTTCGCAAGGCTTCGCCCTGGTGCTGTGGTTGAAGAGGGCGCTAAAATTGGTAACTATGTCGAGGTGAAAAAATCCACCATCGAAGCTGGAGCCAAGGTCAATCACTTTACCTATATTGGTGATGCACGCATTGGCGAAAAAGCTAACATCGGTGCGGGCACAATCACCTGTAATTATGACGGTTTTAACAAGTATAAAACCGATATCGGCGCGGGGGCCTTCATTGGCTCCAACAGCTCGCTTGTGGCTCCTGTAACCATAGGTGACGGTGCTATTGTAGGCGCAGGGTCTGTTATTACCGGTAAGGTGGAAGCTGATGCCCTCGCAGTGACCCGAGCAGACCAGCAAGAGAAGGCTGGCTGGGCCGCACGTTTTAGGCGCGCTAAACAAAAGAAATAGCCGACTGCGGTAATTTAGCGACAACCTTATAAAATATAGCATTTCTAGAGTTTTTGGCTTGTGAGAAGACAAAGCTTCCTATACACAGAGACCAGAAGTTGCGTAGGCGGTAAGTCATGCGCAAGATCATTACAATTGAAACAATTTCTTGGCCCCCCAAGAACAGATAAAAAGAACTGAATAAATTATGAGTAACTGGCGCCCCGATAGTTGGAAAGATTTCCCCGTTGTCCAATTGCCGACATACCCCAATCAAGATAAGCTTGCGGCAACTGAAGCCGAGCTTAGCAACTATCCACCGCTTGTATTTGCGGGTGAAGCTCGTCGGCTGAAAAGCCAATTGGCTGATGTTTGTGCGGGAAAAGCCTTTTTACTACAAGGCGGCGACTGCGCCGAGAGCTTTGCAGAGTTTCATCCAAATAACATTCGTGACACATTCCGTGTGTTGCTGCAAATGGCAGTGGTCTTGACTTACGCGGCTAACTGCCCAGTGGTTAAAGTGGGGCGTTTAGCAGGTCAATTTGCTAAGCCACGCAGCGCTGACACAGAGACCATTGATGGTGTAGAGCTGCCTAGCTACCGCGGTGATATCATTAACGGTATTGGCTTTACCGAAGAAAAACGTGTTCCAGACCCTGATCGCATGTTGAAGGCATACTCACAGGCTGCTTCAACACTTAATTTGCTACGTGCTTTTTCCTCAGGTGGCTATGCCAACCTAATGGAAGTGCACCGCTGGAACCTTGATTTTGTGACGTCCAATAAAACATCAAAGAAGTATAGCGAGCTTGCTGATCGTATCGGCGATGCGCTTGCCTTTATGCAGGCCTGCGGCGTTGACCCTGAAAGTGTTGGCCAGTTGCACGGTACGGACTTTTATACTTCGCATGAGGCTCTCTTGCTAGGTTATGAGCAGGCGCTAACCCGGGTGGATAGTACGTCTGACGAGTGGTATGATACCAGCGCACACATGTTATGGATTGGTGATAGAACCCGTCAGCCTGAGGGTGCACATGTTGAGTTCATGCGCGGAATTGGCAACCCAATTGCCACAAAAGTAGGCCCAACCACCGACCCTGACGAGCTACTTGAGCTAATTGATATTTTGAATCCAGAAAACGAGCCAGGTCGTTTGACTCTGATTACGCGTTTTGGCGCTGATAAAATTAGCCAGTATCTGCCGCCACTTCTTGAAAAAGTTCGCGATGCGGGTAAAAACGTTGTTTGGTCTTGTGACCCGATGCACGGCAACACAGTGAAAGCTAGCAATGGCTATAAAACGCGCCCGTTTGACTTAGTGATCAAAGAGGTTACTGGCTTTTTTGCGGCGCACAAAGCGGCAGGCACTTGGGCTGGCGGTATCCACCTAGAGCTTACAGGTCAAGATGTGACCGAGTGTACGGGCGGTGCTGTGGACATCACAGAAGAGGGGCTAGCAAGCCGCTATCACACTCACTGTGACCCACGTCTCAACGCTGGACAGGCTATCGAACTGGCGTTCCTTGTGGCTGAAGGTCTGAAGGAAGAGCGCCTCGCACAGGCTAGTGAAGCCGCCGAGTAGATAAGCAACATATTGTTTAATTGAACGGGCGGAGGAAACTCTGCCCGTTTTCTGTTGTTCCCCAATGTTTTACAGGTTAAAAAGCTGACATGACTGACACGCTCAACATATCCATTGTTCAAATGAACCCAACCGTAGGGGCAATCGCTAAAAATGCCGAGCGCATTTCGGCGGTCTACGCGCGTGCGCGTGCGGACGGTGCTGACCTTGTGTTAACCCCTGAAATGTCGGTGATTGGCTATCCGCCAGAGGACTTGGTGTTGAAACCATTTTTCCAGCGTGAAGCGATGGCAACTGTTGAGAGGCTAGCTTTGCTGACCACTGACGCTGACGCCCCAGGCCTTATTGTTGGCAGTTGTTGGCATGACGGCGACGCGCTATATAACGCGGTGATTTTGCTTGACGGCGGTGAAGTTAAAGGCATTCGCTACAAGCGTGAACTGCCCAACTACGGCGTGTTTGACGAAAAACGTGTGTTTAGCGCCGCGACAGACGCTACCAGCCCTATGAATTTTCGCGGGGTCTCGCTTGGTGTAATGATTTGTGAAGATATGTGGTTTGAGGCTTCTAGCGCGCAGCTTAAAGATGGGGGTGCAGAAATTTTGCTAGTACCGACCTGTAGCCCATACGAACTGAATAAGGAACAAGTACGGCTTGATAATGCTGCGGACCGTGTGCGTGAGACGGGCTTGCCGCTTGTGTTTGCAAACCAAATTGCAGGCCAAGACGAACTGGTGTTCGACGGTGCCAGTTTTGTGATGAACGCGGACGGTCAAACGCCAGTTAAGCTCGAGGCTTTCGCTGAAGTAGAGCAAATGGTTAGCTTTGAAAAGCAAGCGGATGGTTGGGTATGCGTTAGTGAGCAACAAGCTAAACAGTTTGATGAACTTGCAGAAGTATACCAAGCCATGGTTTTGGGCCTTAAAGATTATGTTGAGAAAAACCACTTTCCTGGCGTGCTTATTGGCCTGTCTGGTGGGGTGGATAGTGCGTTATCTGCTGCGGTGGCTGTGGATGCTTTGGGGCCTGACCGTGTTGACTGTGTGATGATGCCGAGCCGTTTCACAACAGGAGAATCGCTAACCGACGCGGACGAATGCGCTGAGGCGCTGGGCGTTAACTACACAAGTATCGCGATTAAGCCGGGTGTGGACGCGTTTGACACCATGCTAGGCGATGCTTTTGAAGGCACAGAGGCCGACACCACAGAAGAGAATATTCAGTCGCGTTTGCGCGGGCTTATATTAATGTCACTGTCTAACAAATTTGGCCGCATGGTGCTAACCACAGGCAATAAGTCTGAGATGTCCGTGGGCTATGCAACGCTTTACGGTGATATGTGCGGCGGATACTCCGTGTTGAAAGATGTATATAAAACAATGTGTTTCGCGCTTTGCCATTGGCGGAATAAAAACCTGCCAGTGGACGGACTAGGTCGTGAAGGCATGGTTATTCCTGAAAATATTATCACCAAACCACCGACAGCTGAGCTTCGTGAAGACCAGAAGGATGAAGACAGCCTGCCGCCATATGATGCACTGGATGACATGCTTGAGTGCCTTGTGGACCGTGAAATGTCGGCCAAAGATGTAATAGCGCGCGGGCACTCTGCAGAAGAGGTTGCGCGGATCGAGCACCTGCTGTACATCGCGGAATATAAACGTCGTCAATCACCGCCTGGTGTGAAGATCACACAGCGCAATTTTGGACGCGATCGACGATACCCAATTACCAATGGTTTTCGCAGTGCGCGAAAATCGTGAGAGTGGAATAATAAAATGACCGTTAAAGTACGTTTTGCACCATCGCCCACAGGGCTTTTGCATGTTGGTAACATCCGCGCCGCGCTAGTAAACTGGCTGTTTGCCAAGCAGCAAGGTGGTGAGTTTATTTTGCGTGTGGATGATACGGATACAGTACGCTCCACCAAAGAATACGAAAACCAAGCCAAAGATGATCTTAAGTGGCTGGGCTTGAACTTTGACAACACCTTTAATCAAAGTGACCGCTTTGAGCGCTACGATAGCGTTGTGTCTGACCTTAAGGCTGCTGGGCGCCTTTACGCGTGTTATGAAACCCCTGAAGAGTTGGATATGAAGCGTAAGATCCAAATGAACCGCGGCTTACCACCGGTTTATGATCGCGCTGGCCTCACGCTAACGGACGCAGAAAAAGCGGCTTTTGAAGCGGAAGGGCGATCTGCCCACTGGCGCTTTAAGCTCAATACACCAGCAAGGGTTGTTTGGACGGATTTGATCCGCGGTGAGGTCTCCATTGATATGGAATCGCTCTCTGACCCAATTTTGGTGCGCGGAGATGGCAGTTATCTTTATACACTACCGTCTGTTGTGGATGATGTTGATTACGGCATTACGCACATTGTGCGCGGTGAAGACCATGTGACCAACTCAGCGGTACAAACGCAAATTTTTGAAATGCTTGGCGGCACCACACCTGAGATGGCGCACTTCGCCCTGCTTACAGGTAAAAGCGGCGAAGGGCTTTCAAAGCGCCTTGGTACGATGTCTATTAAAGAGCAGCGCGAAGAAATGGGCATTGAGCCTATGTCTATCGTGTCGTTGCTCGCACGTCTTGGCACTAGCGAACCGATTGAGCCGTTCGTTAAAGTGGATGCGCTAGTGGAAGGTTTTGCCTTCTCAAAATTTGGCAGGGCTGTGGCAAAGCTGGACCCCGCTGAGCTTGAGCTTTTAAACGCGAAAATTTTACATGAAACGCCCTATGACATGGTTAGTGACCGCATCACACTGGACGGAGTTGATGAGGTTTTTTGGAACGCGGTGCGTCCTAATTTGAAGAAATTTTCAGACCTTAACGATTGGTACGCCATCGTAAACGGCCCCGTAACACCAGTTATTGGTAATGCTGATTTTATCGCAAAAGCGAAAGACTTGCTACCAGAGGGCACGCTCGATGGCACTAGTTGGAAAGCATGGACAGCAGCAGTAAAAGAAGGCACTGGTGCGAAGGGTAGAGAGTTATTTATGCCACTGCGTCAGGCACTTACGGGGCAGGATCACGGACCTGATATGGGCACGCTCTTGCCGCTTATAGGCCGCGACCGTGTAATCGCANGGCTTGAGGGCAGCGCATNATGACGATTAAGCTTCACAATACGCTAAGCCGTAAAAAAGAGGTTTTCGAACCCATAGATCCTAAAAATGTTCGCATGTATGTGTGTGGACCAACGGTCTATGACTTTGCCCACATCGGCAATGCGCGTCCGGTTATTGTGTTTGATATGCTATACCGTCTGCTTCGCCTTACCTACGGAGACGCACATGTGACATATGCGCGTAATTTTACTGATATTGATGATAAAATTATGGACCGCGCCGATGCTGAAGGGGTCAGCATTACGGATATCACCAATAAGTTTTCGCGAGTTTATGAAGAAGATATGGCAACGCTCGGCGCAATGGCACCGTCACTTCAGCCGCGTGCTACCGAGCATCTGCCTGAAATGATCGCGATGACAGCAGAGCTAATTGAAAAAGGCCATGCCTACGAAGCTGAAGGTCATGTGTTGTTTTCTGTTCAGTCTATGGAGCATTACGGTGCTTTGTCTCGTCACACGCGGGACGAGCTTGTTGCTGGTGCGCGGGTTGAAGTTGCGACGATCAAAAATGACCCAGCGGATTTTGTACTGTGGAAACCATCCACGGATGAACAAGTAGGTTGGGATAGCCCTTGGGGTCGCGGCCGACCGGGTTGGCACATCGAATGTTCTTGCATGATTGAGAAGCACTTGGGTGAGGCCATCGATATTCACGGTGGCGGACAAGACTTGATCTTCCCGCACCATGAAAATGAAATTGCACAGAGCGAATGCTCGCACGGTCATAGCTTTGTGAACTATTGGATGCACAATGGATACTTGACGGTAGACGGCGAAAAAATGTCAAAGTCACTGGGTAATTTCCATACGGTGCATGATCTCATCAATGAGCATCCTGGGGAGGCGCTGCGCCTATCTCTTTTGAATGCGCACTACAGGCAACCTGTTGATTTTTCTCATGCTTCTGTAAAAGAGCAACGCACGCGACTTGATCGCTGGTACCGCCTAACGGACGGTGTTGAGGCGGCTAACATCGTGCCGAAGAGCGTTATTGAAGCACTTAGTGATGATTTGAATACACCGAAGGCGCTGTCTGCCTTAGACGCACTTGCGGGCGCTGAAACAGCTGCTGAGCTCAAAGCTGGGGCACAGTTTATGGGCGTATTGACGCATAGCAACACTGAGTGGTTTCAAGCAGATACGGGCGATTTGAGTGCAGCAGAAATTGATGCACTGATAGCTGAACGCGCTGATGCGAAAGCGGGTCGTGATTTTGCCCGCTCCGATGAAATTCGTGATCAACTAACAGCCGCTGGTATTGTGCTGGAAGACAGTGCATCTGGCACCACCTGGCGTCGGAAATAAGCCATGACGGATCGTCCACAACCTATCATTATTCTTGTTCGCCCGCAGCTCGGTGAAAACATCGGCAAAACTGCGCGGGCGATGCTCAATTTTGGGCTATCTAACCTGCGTATTGTCGCGCCGCGTGACGGTTGGCCAAACCCGAACGCGGGGCCTAGTGCTGCAGGTGCTGATGACGTTTTAGACGGCGCAGAACTGTTTGACACGGTTGAAGAAGCGGTAGCGGACTGCGTGATGGTTTATGCAACGACGGTACGTGACCGTGATATGCCAAAACCAGTTGCTACACCAGCTGAGGCGGTTGGTGCTATTAATCTTTTAGAAAAGGCTGAGGGACGCGTTGGTATTTTGTTTGGCCCAGAGCGTAGTGGCCTTACCAATGATGATGTAGCACTTGCAGACACGGTTTTGACAGTGCCAGTAAATCCTAAATTTTCCAGTTTAAATCTAGCACAGGCGGTGATCCTTTTCGCCTATGAATGGTATCAAGATAAAGACGTAACACCGCAGTATCAGTCAGCATACCTAGAGGGAAAAGCGCCCAAAGAACTACTCGTTGGTTTAATGGAGCAGCTTGAGAAAGAGCTTGAACAGCACGGTTATTTCAGGAGTGCAGGGCGACGTGATACACAGGTGAGAATGCTGCGTAACTTATTGCAAAATATGGAACTCTCTGCACAAGACGTGGCAACGTTCAGAGGTATTATCAAGTCATTGTCGACAGGACGTCCGCTTTGATTTTGTGCCAGCTATNATTTTTCTATTTCTGCACTAAACGTTATGTCTTTNGGAATGCCAGCACCCATGTCCACCAGATAAATCTTTTCACCGAGGGAAACATTTTCCCAGTGGCTGTCATCTTCTAACACCTTTTCAAGCCCATCTATGTGCATAAGAGTATATAAAAAGAACCGTTTGCCGTCCTCAGTTGTGGTGGGAATGGAATAGCTGGTGGTTATTAGGTGTGTGCCGTCACTTTTAGTGACATTACGGATAAGTTTGTAGATAAATGGTGTGTTCACAGCAGCACTGTGAAGTTCCCTAAATGTCTTGAGGTTATTTTCATCATATATATCGTAAACGTTGGTACCAATAGCTGCTCCGCCGGTGACTATCCGTAATTTTTCGCCAAGAAGCTTGAGGGTAAGGGAGCTATTATCATGCCATTCAGCGATAGACAGCCAGGGTAATAGATGCGTGTGCTGCATAGGTTGGAAGTGAGAGCGAATAGGTAGGCCATTTTCATGCCGTGGCATGTCAAAAAATGTTCGTACAAACGCTTTAAACTGCTGCTGCTCCCCATTAAACATAACATTCGCCCCTAAATTTCAAAGTATAGTCAAAATATTAGGCTTAAATGCTACACTTTAACTTCTTAACATCTGGTAAATATTAAGAATTATTCAGTATTTCAGCGACGTCTTTGGCAAAATAAGTGATAATTCCATCAGCACCTGCGCGTTTAAAGGCTAAAAGTGCCTCTAATATTGCAGCATCACGGTCTAACCAGCCATTTTGTGCGGCAGCACAGATCATCGCATATTCCCCACTTACCTGATAAGCAAAGGTTGGTGCGCCGAACTGATCTTTGGCTCTACGCACCACATCAAGGTAGGGCATGCCAGGCTTAACGATAATGCTGTCTGCACCTTCATTAAGGTCTTGTTCGATCTCCCGCATGGCCTCATCGGTGTTAGCCGGGTCCATTTGATACGTTTTCTTATCGCCTTTGAGAACACCCGTTGCGCCCACAGCATCGCGGAAGGGGCCATAATAAGATGAGGCATACTTGGCTGCATAGCTCATGATCTGTACATGTTCATAGCCAGCCTGATCTAAGCCATGTCTAATGGCAGCCACGCGGCCGTCCATCATATCGCTGGGTGCGATGATGTCGGCGCCAGCCGTTGCTTGCACAATTGCCTGCTGTACCAGAACTTCAAGCGTTTCGTCATTTTGGACTAGGCCGTCCCGCACAATACCATCTTGACCATGGTTGGTGTATGGGTCTAACGCGACATCTGCGATAATACCAATATCAATGTCAGCGGCCTTGATGGCGCGCATGGCCGTATTGATGAGGTTGTCTTCGTTTAGTGCTTCAGACCCGCGTGAGGAACGTTTATCGCTGGGTGTGGAAGGAAACAGTGCAATAGCAGGAATGCCGAGTGCAGCAATTTCTTTCACTTCTTCCACAAGTAGGTCAACGCTCAGTCTCTCGACGCCGGGCATGGAAGCTACAGTCTCCCGTTCATTAGAGCCTACNATAATAAACATAGGCAGAATGAGNTCATCCACGGTGAGAGTNGTCTCACGCATCATGCGCCGTGACCAATCACTCGCGCGGGGGCGACGTAAACGGCTATTTGGGAATTCAGCGACCATGGTAAATCCTTAATGGTTTTAGAGCTGGGGGATAAACCCGAATTTTGCGAGATACTACTGAGGTCTTAATCTTTTGTCACCGACTATTCTATAGATTTAATAATAAGAACAGTGTGATTAAGGGATTTTATGAGGAAATAAGTAAAATTAGACATAATTTTGGACTATATTTATGCGCCAAGCCTGTATTTTATAGTAAATATTGCACTAAATTTGGTTATAAATCACTTTTGTCTTGATTATTAGGTATAATTTTCATATAATTTTTGCAACGAAGGACTTAAAAGGTAAGAAAAATGAACGAATATAACTTTAAAGACCCATCTGCGATGTTTTTGGATGTCCTAGGATTGGTTGAGCGTTTGCACCGGAGATTGCTTGATGTGATTAAAGATCATATGGAATCTATTGACCGTGCGGACCTTAATCCTGTGCAAGCGTTATTGATCCATAATATTGGTGAGCATGAAATGACAGCGGGTGAGTTAAAGACCCGCGGTTATTATCAGGGCTCTAACGTTAGCTATAACTTAAAGAAGTTGGTGGAGATGGGTTATCTTTGTCATGAGCGCAGTGAGCATGACCGCCGCGCAGTCCGTATTTCGCTTACTGACAAAGGCTATGAAATCCACAAGACCATATCTACTCTTTATCAAACCCATATGGATGAGATGATGGCAGATGAGCTAATCGATGCGGATAGCTTGAAAGCTCTTAAACGTAATTTGCGAAATCTGGAGCGCTACTGGACCGATAAGCTTCGGTTCGCTTTCTAAATCCTGATATC
>JGI24723J26617_10002887_pt1 | contig 12990 bp, 14 predicted proteins | sample Cruoilmetagenom6_FD_26617 | JGI IMG/M metagenome (IMG submission 26617) | reverse complement strand
AAGCCTATTTGGGGGGATGAGATGCTGGAGCTGAACGACATCTATGGCGGGTATGGCAAGATAACGATCCTGAACGGGACAAGTTTCAAGGTTCCCGCCGCTTCGATCACAACGATCATCGGGCCAAACGGCGCCGGCAAGTCCACCGTGTTCAAGGCCATTTTCGGCTTGCTGAATATCCATTCGGGGCAGATTATTTTTGACGGCGAAGACGTCACCGGATCGACGCCGGCGCAGATGATTGCCCGCGGTGTTACCTATGTTCCGCAGGGGCGTAATGTGATCCCGCAACTTTCTGTGCTGCACAATCTTGAAATGGGGGGCATCACGTCGCGCGATCAGGACGGCGTGCGGCGCCGGATGGAAACAGTCATGGATCAGTTTCCTGTGCTACGCGAATTCAAGGACCGCAAAGCGGTTGAACTGTCGGGCGGGCAGCAAAAACAGCTGGAAATTGCACGTTCTTTGTTGCTGGACCCAAAGCTTATCTTGGTCGACGAACCGTCCATTGGTCTTTCGCCGAACCTGGTTTTGGAAGTGTTTGAGACACTCAAGCGCTTGCGCGAACAGGGGGTCACAATCCTGATGGTGGAACAAAACGCAAAAGCTGCCCTGAATACATCCGACTTCGGGTTGGTGCTGGAACTGGGGCAAACCCGGATGCATGATGATGCGCAAAAAATACTGAACGACCCCAAAGTCGGGCAGCTGTTTTTGGGCGGCCATATGGAAGATGTTGCCTGACAGGTAGTGTTACGATCCCATCAGGCTTGAATTGCGCGGGCAAAGCGCGTATCTGCCCCTCACACTAAACATACGGATTTTGAAACATGGCAAAGACAATGAACCCGCTTCAGTTTGTGCAACAGGTGCGGGCAGAAGTTTCCAAGGTTGTCTGGCCGTCGCGCCGCGAGGTTATGCTGACCACCGCCATGGTATTCGTCATGGCCGCACTGACGGCGATCTTCTTTTTTCTGGTGGATCTGCTGATCCGCACCGGGTTGCAGGGGTTGTTGGGGTTGTTTGGCTAAACAGACGAACCTCTGGGCTTGAATTAAGTCATATTCGCCTGTAATTCGGGCGACACTTCCCGACATGGCGTGCTTCGATTCGAGTGGCACGCCGCTTTTATTCGGGACACTGCGGTTCAACCGCTTGAAAGATTGAAATAATCCGGTGATTTTTCCGGGCAAAGCAAGGGCTAAGGCAGATGGCGAAACGATGGTATTCGGTGAGCGTTCTCTCGAATTACGAGAAAAAGATCGCCGAGCAGATCAAACATGATGCCGCTGCCGCCGGGCTGGAGGACGAGATCGAAGAAGTTCTTGTTCCCACCGAAGAAGTCATCGAAGTGCGCCGTGGCAAAAAAGTGACCGCCGAGCGCCGCTTTATGCCCGGCTATGTTCTGGTGCGGATGGAAATGACTGATCCGGGCTATCACCTGATTAATTCGATCAACCGGGTTACCGGGTTTCTGGGCGCTATGGGCAAGCCGATGCCAATGCGCGACGCCGAGGTTAACGCCATTTTGAACCGGGTTGAGGAAGGCGAACAATCGCCGCGCACTCTGATCCATTTCGAAGTGGGCGAAAAAGTTGCCGTATCGGATGGCCCGTTCGAGGGTTTCGACGGCATGGTCGAAGACGTGGACGAAGAAAACCAGCGTCTGAAAGTGACCGTATCAATTTTTGGCCGGGCAACCCCGGTCGAACTGGAATTCACGCAAGTCACCAAACAAGGCTAGCGTGTTGTGCCCCCTGGATTTCGGTTCGGGGTAAATCGTGGGAGGCATCGGCGCGCGCGCGTGACCGGCCGAACCACTAAACTGAAGACAGCGGGCATCGCGATGCTTTGCTGAGGTGAAAAAAGGAGAGGCCACATGGCCAAAAAACTCGCAGGTACGATGAAACTGCAAGTACCAGCAGGACAAGCAAACCCGTCCCCACCCGTGGGTCCGGCGCTTGGTCAACGCGGTATCAACATCATGGAATTCTGCAAGGCGTTCAACGCCAAGACGCAGGAACTGGAGGCAGGTGCACCTTGCCCGACGGTGATTACCTATTATCAGGACAAGTCCTTTACGATGGACATCAAGACGCCCCCNGCGTCNTATTTCCTGCGCAAAGCNGCCAAGGTGGAATCCGGTGCTTCGCTTCCGGGTCGTGAGACCGTGGGTTCCGTGACCAGCAAGCAGGTCAAGGAAATCGCCGAAGCCAAGATGAAAGACCTGAACGCCAATGATATTGATGCGGCGATGCAGATCATTCTGGGCTCTGCCCGTTCGATGGGTATTGAGGTGAAAGGATAATCGCTATGGCTAAACTAGGAAAACGTACGGCTGCTGCGCGCGAAGCCTTTGCTGGCAAATCTGGCGTCACAGTTGAAGAAGCAGTTGCGCTGGTTAAGGGCAATGCGACAGCAAAATTTGACGAGACAGTCGAACTTGCGGTGAACCTTGGTGTTGATCCCCGGCACGCTGATCAAATGGTGCGCGGCGTTGTTGCCCTGCCCAATGGCACAGGTAAAACTGTTCGCGTTGCTGTCTTTGCGCGGGACGCCAAGGCCGAAGAAGCCAAAAAGGCTGGTGCAGACATCATTGGTGCCGAAGACCTGATGGAAGTCGTTCAGGGCGGCAAGATCGAATTTGATCGCTGCATCGCAACCCCGGACATGATGCCAATCGTTGGCCGTTTGGGCAAAGTTCTTGGCCCACGCAACCTGATGCCCAACCCCAAAGTTGGCACAGTGACGATGGATGTCGAGGCTGCTGTTAAGGCTGCCAAAGGCGGTGAAGTGCAGTTCAAGGCTGAAAAGGCCGGTGTGGTTCATGCGGGCGTTGGCAAGGCGTCTTTTGACGAAGGCAAGCTGGTTGAAAATGTGCGTGCATTTGTTAGTGCCGTGCAAAAAGCCAAGCCTACGGGCGTTAAGGGTAGCTATATGAAGAGCATATCAATCAGCTCGACAATGGGCCCGGCTGTCACGATTGGCCTCGATTCTGCCACTGGCAACTGAGCAACCAAACATATCTGAAGAAATCAGGCGGGCCGGTTTTGGCCCGCCTTTTTCATGACCAACCGGAACGGTTCAGAAATATCCCCCTTTTGGCGGCGTCTATACCTTTGAGTTTGGCACCGGAATTTTCTGGCGAATTAGTTCTAGGAACCTACCCAGCAAGAATATTCATTGGAAACAATTTGTTCCCCATTTCGGAACTGTCAAACTTTAGCAAAATTGCCACAATTCAATCTCAGGTCACTTTGGTGAACCGTTGAAGCAGTGGAAACAGTCGAGCAGAATTCGCGGCAAAAATAGCGTCGGACGGTGACTTGGCGTAGGATTGTATAAGGTTTGGAAATCGGCAAATCCGACTAAGAAAATGCTGCCGCCACAATATTCTCTAGATCGCGCCGTGATGCGATTTTCGCAGCCACATTCCTGCCTGACGCACCCTAAATACAGGGTGTTGTGAACAGTTAAGAAGCTACAGATCAATAACCCGGTGGGGCGAAAAATGAGTTCTAACATCGTCTGAGTTGAAGGCGAGGCCCGAACAAAAACGTAACGAGTTACAACATGTCAGTGAGTAATGTGATGAACAAGAATATGAGTGCGAAGGCAGTAACAAGTCCGTCGGTAACCAGTGCTGATGCGGTTGCCGGGCCGCGTCGATTTAAAGTTGGCCGGTCGCGCCCGGTACGCGCGGCCGGCTCTGCGGCCAGTCAGTTGAGCCATATTACTGGCTTTGGCCCGATGTCGCGCATAACCACATCATTTGGCGAAGTTTACGCCCAGACTCTACGCGAAGGCGATATGGTCAGAACCAAAGATGGTGAGTTTCTAAAGGTAGCGGCGATCAACGGATTACGCTTGGCGAAGGGTTTTTGAAGTATCACACCGACGCGCTGCCGATTGTGATCCGCGCAGGTGGGTTTGGGCCGGGTTTGCCAAGTGCAGATTTGACGCTGGCACCCAATCAAAAACTACATGCGGGCCAGCGGTTTTTGACCGGTTCCCTTAACAAAGCAGTCGATGCTATCGACAAGCCGCATGTCTACCGCAAAGCCGAAACTATCATCACCTATACGATCTTTCACTGTGGGCGTCCGGCCACCGTGTGTTGCGAGGGTGTTTGGGTCGATACAGCGCCCTAAGCTGGTTGAAGGGCCTGTTCGTTCCGGTCCTGTTTCAAACATCGATAGTGATGCAATAGCGCGTCAAGATAAGTTGTCGGGGAAAGGCGTGCCTCAACATCCTTACGGGCGTTTTGGCCAAACAGCTCGCAATTTTTATCCAGTGCGCCAAGCGCATTTTTCAGCTCGGCTATATTGCCTGGTGTGAACAGAAAACCATCAACCCCCTCGCGCACCAATTCCGGTATGCCGCCAATGCGCGCGCCGATTATGGGTTTGCCGTATGCTTTTGCCTCGAGCAGGGACATTGGACAGTTTTCGTACCATTCCGACGGGACGACCACCGCCCGCGCCCGTGCAATCAGGCGGGCAAGTTCCTGTCCGTTCTTGAAGCCCACATAGTCGATGTTGGATTGACCCTTAATCTGCGCTTGCAACTGGCCGCTCCAACTGCCGGTGCCCGCTATTTTCAGGCGCTCGCCAGCTTGGGCGGCGGCATTGATCAAAGTTTCCAATCCTTTCAGTTTTTCGATCCTTCCCGGGCTGAAACTGTATCGCAGATGTGTCGACAAAATTGTGAAGGGTCGCTAACTTTTGGGCCGGTATTGCCGCGCGTTCCATCACGCGCCGCTGGAAATCGCTGACACAAAGAAACCGGTCGACCAGCCGCACATCGCCCAGCATCCGCGCTGTCATGAATTCCGCGGCCATGATGGCCGAGCGGGCCAGCGAGCCATCTTTGCACCTGTGACGCAGGCCGGTCAGCGGTCCGGTGCTAAGGCAACTGTCGCAGGGTTTTCCGCTACGCTGCATCGTGTAAACCGGACAGGCGAGTTTGTATTCGTGCAAACTGTGCAATACCGGAATGCGATGGCGGCGTAAAACGGGCAATATCGCCGGCGTCATTTTTCCGTGGTAGATGTGGATATGAGCGGCGTCAAAAGGGCCGGCATCGCGTATCAGTTGCTCAAGCTTTCGGCGTGCATCCAGATTGTAAAAATACCGCAGCGCGTCGCCAACGGGTTGCGATTTCGTGTCAGCCCCTTTCGGGAAATAGCCCGACCATTGGGTTGGCAGGTTATTGGGGCTGTCCATGCAGAAAGGCACGACCTGATGGCCGGCATTTTGCAGCAAGTCGGTGGTTGCAAAAAATACCGCGTCGGACCCGCCAGTGACGTGGTAATTGTGACTGATCTGCAAAATTTTCATTCGCCTAATCCAGCCGGTAACCCAGTTGACGCATTGTTGTTTGAAACAGCGGTTGAATGGCTGGGTGCAATTGGATGCTGGCACCTGCCACGGGGGGGCGAAGGATGTCGCAGGCATATTTCATCGCGACCTGATCCTGACACAGATTGCAGGCATCAAACAGTTGGCCAAGCGCAGCGGCCGGATCGGCCAGCAAGTCTTCGTAGCGAATGAAATAGATGTTGCGTGCGCCAGTTTCCTTTAGTCGCAGTGCTTCTTGCATCGACACGATCCATTCAATCGCGGCCCGGTCGATATGGCTGGTCAGGTTCGAAAGAACAGGCTTGATGTCAGAAAATTGTGGGTCGGGCAAAACCAGTTCGTTCAGCAACGTGGTCCATTTGCGGTCGTTCAGCCCCCACCAGTCGGCACCGGCATTTGAATGGTCAAGCGACCAGCGTTGGATCGAGCGGCAAATATCTGCGCCGTTTCGAACCAGCACGACCTTGTGCCCATCCGGAAAAATACTATCGAGCAGTTCATTGCGAAACAGAAGCTCTGGGTATTTGTCGACGACACGATTGCAACCTGCCATCGCCAGAAACGCCAGGTACCCCCGGCACAGCCGCATGAGGCCCTGTTTGGTGACGTCGGCGCCAGTTAGTCGATAGCGGCCCTGACGTGCCGTGTAAGAGCCAATCAGGTCATCGTTGCCAAGTGCTGCGTGCCACAGTGCTTTGGGTTCGTTAAGATAGCCAACCTCCCGGTGCAGGGCCAGAATTTTCCCAAGGATGGTGGTTCCGCTTCTGCCGACACCCAGAATGAAAATTGGTTGCTTGGGCGGGCTGCGAAACGGCAAGCTCGCCCACAATCGGAAGCCAGCGAACACCAGCGGGTTGATCCAGCGGCCGCGTGTGGTTAGCGGGCGACCTTCAAACAGAGCGTACCCAATTAACCGAGACCAGATTTTGAACGGTCGGGCCTTGGCGAATTTGGTGTCGATTTGTGCGATCATAGAGCGCCTCCTGAAACGGAAGCTGCCGGAAAATGGTGAATACCCGGTTAACCTTAATGATCATTTTGTAAATTTTTGGGTTCCGGGCGTGTCAGTCAAACCGGAACGGTCGGCAAAATGTGTCCCCGCCCAAAGGCGGAGACACGGTTGTTTTTGTATTAGTCGCCCAGTTCTTCGGGCAGGAGCAGATTGAGGACTATCGCAATTGCTGCTGCGGGCAACAGACCCGAGGTCAGCAAAATCTGGACCGTCTTGCCGGTGTGCTGCAGTGCCTCTGGCACCAGTTGCAGACCAAGGCCGATNGACAGNGCGGTTGCAAAAATCACCATGTTGCGACGGTTCCATTTGACGTCGGACAACATGTTTACACCTGACGCTGCGACCATNCCNAACATCACGATAACACCGCCGCCAAGGACGTTGATCGGAATGGTGTTGATGATTGCCCCGACCTTGGGAATGAGGCCAGCGANTATCAGGAACACCGCGCCGATAGACACGACGTGGCGGCTCATGACGCCAGTCATTGCAACCAGCCCAACGTTCTGGCTGAAGGATGTATTTGGCAAGCCGCCAAAAACCCCGGCAATTGCGGTGCCAAGACCATCGGCAAAAGTGGCGCCAGTGATTTCCTTGTCAGTCGCTTCACGACCCGCGCCACCCTTGGTGATCCCGGATGTATCGCCAACCGTTTCGATCGCTGAAATGAATGCCATCAGGCACATTCCGATGATGATTGCCCAGTTCAGCTCAAACCCCCAACGAAACAGCGATGGCAGTTCAAAACTTGCAGCACGGCCAACATTTGCAAAGCTAACCTGACCCATGATCATGCCAACGATATAGCCTGCAATAATGCCAACCAGAACCGCCGCGACCGCCATTGTTCCTTTCATGAAGAACTTGACGCAAAGGGTGACGACGATCACCACCAGCGCAGGCACCCACATAGCGAGCGTGCCAAACTTTTCTGTTCCCATCGCAGGTACACCACCAGCGGCGTATTGAATGCCGACCTTAACCAGAGCAAGCCCGATCATCAGAACGATCAGGCCGGTCACCAGCGGGGGCAATGCAAATCGGATGCGGCCGATGAAAAAGCCAATGCAAAAGTGGAATATACCGCCAATTAACACGCCGGTCATCAGCCCGCCAAGGCCAGCTGTTCCAGCGCCCACAACCGCCGGGATCATTACGGGAAGAAACGCAAAGCTTGTGCCTTGGACGATTGGCAAACGCGCCCCTACTGGTCCCATTCCGATTGTCTGGATGAGCGTAGCAATGCCCGCAAAAAGCATCGCCATCTGGATCATATAGGTCATATCCGGAAAGCCGAGCGCCCCCTGATCTGACCCAAAACCAATACCTGCCGCGCCAGCGACGATGATCGCAGGCGTGACGTTAGAGGCAAACATTGCCAANACATGTTGGATGCCAAGCGGCACCGCTTTTGCCATTGGTGGCATATAGTCCGGGTCGCGCAGCTGTTCTGGCGTCCCAATTGCATCGTCCGTCATGTCCCTAGTTCTCCTGTTCGCATTTCATTTCAGCGCGCTTCTGTGTCGCTCAATGTATCAGGAGTTAACCACATATTGTGTCTCGAACCAATACTCTTCTAGATTGGGGGTGTCCCCGATGCGGTCAAACACTGCGAACAGTCCNGGTGCTGCAAGGGGCGTCAAGACACCATGCCATATATTGCGGTGGAAATTCACTCCTTGCTGGCCGTTTGTCAGGAAGGCACGCGGTTTGCCGGGTTTCCCTTCCTCGTCGCTTGCGACGATCACCAGAAACGGGTGCTCGGACATTGGGATGAACGCCTGACACCCGTCCGGGTGACGTTCCATCATCTGGAGCAGATAAGGCAAGGATCGAGGTTGGGCGTCAAAAATACTGACCCCGGCACGTCCGCTGGGGCCAAAATCAAGCTTGGCACGGTCGTGATGCCGGTCGCACAGGCCCTGATTGATTGCCATATCCGGTGATCCGCTGGCATCCAAAAGGTCACCAAACGGTGCAAATTCGCGGGCCGTCATCTGTTCGGTCTGGATCGGTGATGCCGTCATGGCCGACACCAGATGCCGCCGGGTATCATGATGTGACTTTCAGTTTCGGATGGCGGTTTACATCTTTGTAAAGCAGGTAGCGAAATGGCGTCGATCCTTGCGCTTCGCAAGCTTGTGGGCAAAAGGCCCGCAGCCACATGAAATCGCCGGGGCCAACGTCATGCCAGTTGTCATTCAACAGGTATCGGGCGCGGCCCTGAAGAACATAAAGACCATGTTCCATCACATGTGTTTCGGCAAACGGGATCACGCCGCCGGGCTTAAATGTGACGATGTGAACGTGCATGTCGTAGCGCAGGTCGCCCTGTTCGAAAAACCGTGTTGTCGCCCATTTATCGCGCGTGTCGGGCATCGATTCTGGCGGGGTTTCGGCATCGGACGTGAAGAAAGTCGGCGGTGTTTCNATGCCATCGACTTGTTCATANTTTTTGCGAATCCAATGAAANGTNGCCGGGTGGTCGGACTGGTTGGAAATAGCCCAGTTTTCACCGGGCGACAGATAGGCAAAACCACCCGGCTTGAGAATATGAACATCTTCGCCAATGCCGATGGTTACGGTGCCGTTAACCACAAAGATCACACCCTCGCCGTCTGGATCGGGTTCGGGTTGCGGGCTGCCCCCACCCGGCGCCAATTCAACGATTAACTGGGCAAAAGTTTCGGCAAAACCCGACAGCGGGCGCGCAAGGATCCATGCGCGCGCATTTTGCCAGAGCGGCAAAAAGCTGGTCACTATATCGGTCATCGATGTCGCCGGGATCACCGCGTAAGACGGGGTGAAAAGCGCGCGGTCGTAAAGACGTTCTGTTTGATCGGGCAGGCCGCCCTTGGGCGTATAGTATGTGTAAGTCATGGCAGGATTTCCTGAAGGCGATGCCAAGCAATCCGCTCGACCTGTTTGCAGGCGGTTGCTAACTCGGTTTCGGGCTCATTGTCGATACGNGTTTGGAAAGCAGATAGGATTGATGCCTTGGTGTTGTCTTTNACGGCAATGATGAACGGAAAACCGAACTTTTCCATGTAGCGGTTGTTTAGTGCTGTGAATGCTGTTCGTTCATCATCGGTTAATGCATCAAGTCCGGCGCTGGCTTGTTCGGCGGTGCTTTCGCGGGTTAGCTGTTTGGCTGCCGCAAGCTTGCCTGCAAGGTCGGGGTGCGCCGTTAGCACATCCAGCCGTTTGCCTGCGTCGGCGGACCTGAAAACACGGCAAAGCGCGTTGTGCAGGCCGGCCGCGCTGTCATGTGCGGGGCCAAGTTCAAGACGGTGCGCGCGTTCGGCAATCCAGGGCGAATGCTCAAATATGCCGCCGTAATTATTAACAAATGTTTCGCGGTCCATTTGTGATGGTCGATCGTGCCGAGTTGCCGGGTGGTGTTGCTCCCAATGGTTGGCAATGTCGATGCGCCGGGGAAACCACACGCCGTCATGGCTTTGGGCGTATTCGATGAACCGCTTTAGGGCTGCCGCCCGACCCGGACGCCCAACAAGGCGGCAATGCAGGCCGATTGACATCATGCGTCCGCCTTCGGCGTAGAGCACATCAAAGCTGTCCTTGAGATAGGTGAAAAACTGGTCACCTGAATTGAACCCCTGTGGTGTGGCAAACCGCATATCATTGGCGTCCAGCGTGTAGGGGATTATCAGTTGGTCGCGCTCGCCGATCTGTTTCCAATAGGGCAGATCATCGTCATAGGTGTCCGAAAGATAGCTGAACTGCCCTGTTTCCGCGGCCAGTTGAACCGTATTCATTGAACAGCGGCCAAGGTAATACCCAAGCGGGGCTGCGCCGGTAACTTCGGTGTGCAAATGAATGGCTTGGTCCAGATGCTCGCGTTCGATGTCTTCGGGGCAATCCTTATATTCCACCCACTTTAATCCATGCGAGGCGATTTCCCAATCGGCTTCCAACATCGCGCCAACCTGTTCGGGAGAGCGGGCCAAAGCCGTTGCAACGCCATAGACTGTCGGACGAATCCCCGCCCCGGTGAATAGTCGATGCAAACGCCAGAACCCGGCGCGCGCACCGTATTCATAGACTGATTCCATGTTCCAGTGCCGCTGGCCTTCCCATTGGGTTGCGCCAACAATTTCTGATAAAAACGCTTCTGATGCCGCATCCCCGTGCAGCACGTTGTTTTCACCGCCTTCTTCGTAGTTCACCACGAAATTCACAGCGATTTTGGCGTCGCCGGGCCATTTTGGATCGGGTGGATTGGCTCCATAGCCACGCATATCGCGGGGGTAGCGGTTGGGCATGTTCGTCTGGTCCTGTTTGTTTGTCCGGGGGAAGGTAGGCCTTGATGGCCGACCTTGGCAAGCTGTCGGTAAATCAATTGAATTTGGCGCACTGCCACTAAGCTTGGTTTTATGACAATTTCCGGTTGAAGACAGCGTGGAATTGAAATTTGTAGTGTCAAAGCGCTATTCAACAAAAATTAACTTTCAGGAAAGTGTAATGAAAGCTGGAATTTTATTCTTGGTGCTTGGCTACGTCCTTAGCCAGTTTTACCGCTCTTTTCTGGCCGTCCTGACGCCGGTTCTGGGGGCGGAGCTGGGCGCAACGTCAAGTGATCTGTCATTTGCATCCGGCCTGTGGTTCATCGTGTTTGCGATAATGCAAATACCGGTTGGCTGGGCGCTGGACCGCTATGGGCCACGGATTACGGCTGGGGTGTTGCTGGCAATTGGCGGCGGCGGCGGCGCGGTTGTCTTTGCCACGGCATCCAGCCCCGGGGGCATTATTGCGGCGATGGCCCTGTTCGGGGTCGGTGGGTCACCCGTGTTAATGGCCACCTATTACATATTTGCGCGCATGTATCCGCAGGCGATGTTTGCGTCGCTTGCAGGCGCAACTGTTGGATTTGGCTCGATCGGAAATCTGGCGGGCGCTTCACCCTTGGCCTATGCGGTGGAGGTTTTCGGTTGGCGCGAAACCATGTGGGTGCTTGCACTGGCAGCGCTTTTGGTCGCGGGGGCGCTGCTGTTACTTTTGCGCGATCCACCCCGTGAAGAAGGTGAGGCACAGGAAACCGGCAACTTGCTTAGTCTTCTGACCAATCGCCAGCTGTTGCTGATTATCCCGCTGATGATTGTCCTTTACGCCCCGACCGCAGCAATTCGCGGGCTGTGGGCAGGGCCATATTTCGGAAGTGTTTTTGGTATGGATCAGATTGGTATCGGCCGGGTGACGTTGATGATGGGGATCGCAATGGCGCTTGGTAGTTTTGCCTATGGTCCGGCAGAGCGCTTAGTCGGNTCCAAAAAGAAGATCATTATGGCCGGTAATCTGATTAGCGCATTCTTGTGCCTTGCTCTTTGGGCTTTCCCGGCGGCNGGTTGGCTGATTTCTGCAATTCTGATCACTGCGATTGGGTTTTTTGGTGCCTCATTTCCGGTACTAATGGCACATGGTCAGTTGTTCATGCCGCGCCACCTGACCGGGCGGGGCATGACACTGCTAAACATGTTTGGCATCGGCGGGGTTGGATTGATGCAGTTGACTACCAGCGCTCTGGCGCGCGCCGCTGGCCCGGATGTCAACGCAACGCCGCAGTTTTTCAGCAACCTGTTCCTGCTATTTGCCGTTAGTGTTCTTGTCGGCTGTGCGATCTATGCTTTCAGCACCGAGAATTGAAANNCCTCCAAGTCTGATGACGACAGGNCTTNCTGGCTGCCTTCGCAGATATTGGCAGGACTTGCACAAACCGNTATTTTCGGACAAGCCTTGTTAAAACCGGGGGATAGAATGGCCGCAGGATTTCTTACAACACATGTTCTGGACACTGCGCGCGGTCTGCCCGCAAGCGGCATGACAATAGAGCTTTACAGTCTGGATAACGGGCGTGAACTGATCCGCACCATGCGAACAAACAACGACGGTCGGACAGACGGCCCGATCCTTCCTGCCGGTGAATTTTCCACCGGTTCTTACGAATTGGTGTTTCACGCAGGTGCCTATCTGGACGCCACAGGCGTGCCCCCCGAAAGCCCGCGATTTCTGGATGAAATTCCGATCCGTTTTGGCATTAGCGACCCTGAAAGCCACTATCATGTTCCGTTGCTGATCTCGCCATTCGGATATTCAACATACAGGGGTAGCTAACATGTATGACATGATTGCACTNTGGGAATGGCTGGAATTNGCGGTTCGCTGGCTGCATGTTATCACGGCTATCGCATGGATTGGATCGTCGTTCTATTTCATCGCGCTGGACCTTGGTCTGCACCGGGATCGCAACCTGAAATCCGGGGCAGATGGCGAGGAATGGCAGGTCCATGGGGGCGGGTTTTACCACGTTCAGAAATACCTCGTGGCACCGGAAACGATGCCCGATGATCTGGTCTGGTTCAAATGGGAAAGCTATTCCACGTGGCTGTCGGGTTTCGCGATGCTGGTGCTGGTCTACTACCTTGGGGCCGAGCTTTATCTGGTTGATCCCAACGTGCTCGACATTCCGGTATGGCAGGCGGTTCTGATTTCACTGGCCTCACTCAGTGTTGGCTGGGTGGCCTATGATGCGATTTGCAAATCTAAATTCGGCGACAACAACACCCGGCTGATGGTGCTGCTGTTTTTCATTCTGGTGGCAAT
>JGI24723J26617_10002883_pt1 | contig 13000 bp, 10 predicted proteins | sample Cruoilmetagenom6_FD_26617 | JGI IMG/M metagenome (IMG submission 26617) | reverse complement strand
AGCGGTTTGTCAGCATCCTTGAAAAAGAGGCCCTTGACCGGCTCGACGGCATCGACGAAGTGGCCGTCGAGGCCGACGCTGTGCACGACGGGCAGGCCATTAGCCTGGCCGAATGCGAGATCGTCCACGCCATAAGCGGGTGCCGTGTGCACAATGCCAGTGCCGTCTTCGGTACTGACGAAGTCGGCAGCCATGACCGTAAACACGTTGTCGCCCTCAGCCTCGAGATAGTCGAACAGGCGCTCGTAACGCTTGCCAACCAGGTCTTTGCCTTTGACCGTCTTCACGACGTTGTGCTCAACGTCGCGGAACACGGCTTCGCGCAGCGCTTCCGCCACGATCAGTGTTTGCCCTTCCGACCGGCAGTAGCTGTAGTCGATGTCTTCGCCGACGGCGAGTGCGAGATTCGACGGCAGCGTCCATGGCGTGGTGGTCCAGACCAGGATGTAGGTGTCGTCTTCGCCCTCAAGCTTGAAACGCACCGTGATCGAGGGATCCTCGACTTCCTTGTAGCCAAGCGCAAGCTCGTGCGAGGACAATGTCGCACCAATACGGGGGTCGTAGGGCACGACCTTGTAGCCCTTGTAAATCAGGTCCTTGTCCCAGATTCTCTGCAGCAGGTTCCAGACTGATTCGATGTAGGAATTGTTGAGCGTGTAATAAGCCTCGTCGAGGTTTACCCAGAAACCCATGCGCTCGGTCATCTTCTCCCAGTCGCCGATGTAGGTCATAACCGACTCGCGGCAGAGCTTCGTGAACTCGGCGATCCCGACCTTCTCTTCAATCTCGGACTTTTCGTAGGTCTCGATGCGACCTTCGTCGCTCAGGCGTTTTTCGACCTCATGCTCGACCGGCAGACCATGCGTGTCCCAGCCCGCTTTGCGGGGAACGTGATAGCCCCGCATGGTCTTATANCGTGGAAAGATGTCCTTGAATGAGCGAGCAAGCACGTGATGGATACCCGGCTTGCCGTTCGCCGTCGGTGGGCCTTCATTGAAGCTGAACTGCGGACCGTCTTTCGTCGCATCAATCGTCTTCTGAAAAACGTCGTGCTCACGCCAGAACGCCAGCACCTCTTCCTCCAGAGCTGGCCCGTTGTAGCGGCCCAGAACTTCCTTAAAAACGGCTTCTTTAAGTGTCACACTCATTCCTCGCATACAAAAACGCCCCGGGTGCATCCTGTGCACCCGGGGCGATCGAATTCATCGCGGTACCACCCGACTTCACAGCGACTTGCTTAGCTTTCTTGCTTCGCAAGGGCTGCCTCATGAGCCCGCAGGCTCGACGTCCGTCTCGTGGACCATTCGGCCAGGCCTACTCTGCGAGCATTTCGGCTGGCGACTCCGGGGTGATATTCGGCAGGATTCGGCCCGGAGCTCTCACTACCCTCCGGTCGCTTTGGCCTGAATGGACTGCTTACTCGTCCCCATCAGCATCTTGCGTGGCAAAGTAGCCTCTGAGTGCCTAAAAAACAAGCAAAATATGCCATAGTTAGACAATAGTTAAGCGATACCAAACGCTTGCAAAAGCAAGCAATAAAACCTTGAGGGGAAATCCCATGCGGAACAGCACGAGAGCGTTGCTGCTCATCGTGGCGGCATTCGTGAGCAATGCAGCTGCGCAAGACAGCGCCTTCCTGAACACTGACGTGTTCGAACTCGAAGTCGCAGCGAATCCACAGATTTCCCCTGACGGGTCGCAGATCGCCTATGCGCGCCGGTCAATGGACATCATGACCGATCGGCCTGTATCGAATATATGGATCATCGATGCCGACGGCGACAATCATCGCCCGCTGCTGACGGGTGCCAGGAGCTTTAGTGACCAGGTCTGGTCCCCAGGCGGCGATCGACTCGCATACGTTTCACGGATTGATGGCCGCGGGCCGCAGATACATGTCCTGTGGATGGATTCAGGCCGCAGCGGAGCACTGACAAACCTGCGGCACGCTCCCGGCAACCTGGCGTGGTCGCCTGACGGGAAGTGGATCGCCTTTTCCATGTTTGTACCCCGCGAAGACACGCCCCTCGCTGCACCCCCTGCAAAACCCGAAGGCGCCGAATGGGCGCCACCGGTTAGTGTCATCGAGTCTGTGCAGTACCGTGGAGACGGGGCCGGCTACCTCGATACGGGTGATACACACATATTCATCCTGTCGGCCGACGGCGGTACGCCGCGACAAGTGACGAGCGGGGAATACAACCACGGAGGCCGCATCGCCTGGACCCCCGATGGCAGTTCGCTGGTATTTGGCGCCAATCGCCAGGAAGACTGGATCTTCGACCCGGTGGAATCCGAGCTCTGGTCTGTCGACACTGCCAGTGGCGAGATGACGCAATTGACGGATCGCGATGGTCCGGACTTCGCACCCGTGATATCGCCGGATGGCTCGAAGATCGCGTACCTCGGATTCGACGACAAGAAGATGGGATACCACAGCCGTGCTGCTTACGTCATGGACCGCGACACTGGCGCCGTACAAGTACAGGCCGGAAACCTTGATCGCGAGATCGATGACGTCCAATGGGCAGGCAACTCGAAAAGCCTCTATGTCCTGTACGACGATCAGGGCAACAAGGTCCTCGCCTCACTCTCGCTCGGCGGAAAAATCGACCGAATCACGAACGACGTCGGTGGCGAGAGTATCGGCAGGCCCTATGCGAGTGGCGGATTCTCGACAGCTAACAACGGCGCGTTTGCCTATTCCGTTGGCCGGTCGAACCGGCCGGCCGACGTAGGTATCGGTCGAGGCACCCGTGCAACTCGTCGTATTACCGATCTCAATGCCGATCTTCTGGATCACAAGTCGATTGGTGTAGCTGAAGAAATACGCTGGACCTCATCGGCAAACGATCTGGAGATTCAGGGCTGGGTCGTCAAGCCACCCGGCTTCGATCCCGCGAAGAAATACCCACTGATTCTGGAAATCCATGGCGGCCCGTTCGCAACCTACGGCCCGCACTTTTCGGCCGAGGTGCAACTGTACGCAGCTGCCGGCTATGTCGTTCTCTATTCCAACCCGCGTGGCTCAACGAGCTACGGCTCTGATTTCGCGAATGAGATTCATCATAACTACCCGGGACAGGACTACGACGACCTGATGTCCGGAATAGATGCCATGCTCGAAACGGGCTACATCGATAAGGACAATCTGTTTGTCACCGGCGGCTCCGGTGGCGGCGTACTCAGCGCGTGGATCGTGGGCAAGACGGACCGTTTTGCCGCGGCAGTCGTCGCTAAACCGGTCATCAACTGGATCAGCACCGTGTTGACGACGGACATCTCGACGTTTATGCCCGAATACTGGTTCGCGGATTATCCGTGGGACGACCCCGACGCCTACTGGGTGCGTTCGCCCCTGTCCCTGGTCGGCAACGTCACGACGCCGACTGCACTGCTGACAGGCGAGGAAGACTACCGCACGCCGATGGCAGACTCGGAGCAGTACTACCAGGCACTTAAACTCAGAAAGATCGACAGCGCGCTGATCCGCGTACCTGAAGCCTCGCACGGGATCGCCGGACGGCCGTCACACCTGATCGCCAAGGCCGACAATATCCTCGCGTGGTTCGCGCGCTACCGCAGTGAGTAACGGTCGTGCTCTGATTACCGGAGCCTCTGCCGGCCTCGGTAGCGAGTTCGCGCGCCAGCTTGCCGCGAAAGGTAAGGACCTGATCCTCGTCGCACGTCGCCGTGAACCGATGGAGGCGCTTGCCGCAGAGTTACGGGCGACACATGCCGTCACGGTCGACATTCTGACTGCCGACATGTCGGCACCGGGAGCCCCGGCGGACCTCATTTCGCAAACCCGCGACATGGACCTCGAGGTCGATTACCTCATCAACAATGCCGGCTCGGAAGGACCGGACCTGATCCGGAGCCGGGACTGGCCGAGGCAGGACGCTTACCTGCGTCTCATGATGACGTCGGTCGCCGGAATGTGCCACGAGTTCATTCCCGGCATGCTCAAGCGCAGTTACGGCCGTGTGCTCAATGTTGCGTCTGTCGCCGGGCGCATGACCGTGGGCGGCGACTACAGCTACGGCCCGACCAAGGCCTACCTGATCGCACTGTCCAAGGCGCTGGCCTCCGCGTACAAGGACCAGGGCGTTCACGTCATGGCACTCTGCCCGGGCTTCACGCACACGGACTTCCACGCGTCGGACAAGCTGACTGACATGAAACGCGCCACGCCGGGCTTCATCTGGTACGACGCAGACGTGGTCATCCGCGAGGGCCTTGCGGCACTGGAGAAAGGCCGGGACGAATACACGTCGGGCCGGCTCTATCGTTTCCTCGTGCCCGTGCTTCGGCAACGGTGGACGCGCAGTCTCCTGACGCTGCTGGGCGTCAAGTTGTAGATTGCTGCTACTTGCCGCGTACCAGGCGGAAGAACCAGCTGACAAAGATCGCGAAGGCGGCAGCACCGACCAGCATCGCAACTACTTCGCTGCCCAGCCATTCGGTGCCTATGCCTGCCGGTCGGGCGCTCTTGGCAACAGCGACCAGCGCGATACCAACTCCAAGCAGGCCCTCTCCACCGACAAAGCCACTGCCGAGCAGTACGCCGCGTTCGCGGCGCGCCGCCGCCTGCTCTTCGTTGCTGGACTTGCGCTCCATCCACAGGCGAATCAGGCCACCAACGAAAATCGGCGTCATCGTGGACACCGGCAGGTACACGCCAACCGCGAACGGCAGTGACGGGATACGCAACAGCTCGCACGCGATCGCAATGCCACCGCCTATCGCGACCAGCGCCCAAGGCAGGTTCTGGTCGAGTACGCCGTCGATAACGAGCTTCATGAGCGTCGCTTGCGGCGCCGGCAACTCGGTGCTNCCNAATCCAAAGCCCTTGCCAAGCGCGAGTACGGTCAGGCAGACGAACACGGCGGACGTGAGTACACCGATCAATTCCGCAGTCTGTTGCTTGCGCGGCGTAGCGCCCAACAGGTAACCGGTCTTGAGGTCCTGTGAGGTATCACCCGATATCGATGCGGCAATAGCGACCACACAACCCACCGTCAGAGCCGCGGCCTTACCCATCGTGTCGGTCCAGCCGAACAGCAGAAAAATGGATGCCGTACCAAGCAACGCGGCAATCGTCATGCCGCTGGTCGGGTTACTGGTCACCCCGACGAGACCAACGATGCGCGATGCAACCGTCACAAAGAAAAACGCAAACACGATAACGCACAGCGCGGCCGCAGCGCGGACTTCAACCCCGCCAACAGCACCGAATACCTGGGGTACAAGAATCAGTACGAGGGCGATCGCGAGCACGCCAATTCCGACCACCTTCAATGGCAGGTCCGCGCCTGTACGCTCTTTCTTGACCTGCGCCTGATCAGAGCTCATGCGTTCCGTCAGTTCCGCCGAACCAATCCTGAAGCTGCTGACCATCACGGGAACGCTGCGTATCAGCGTGATGATGCCGGCCGTTGCCACGGCGCCGGCCCCGATGTAACGCACGTAACGCGTCCAGATCTGACTCGGCGACATATCGCGAATCAGGTTGACGGTCTCGGGGTAAAAGGGCGCGGTGAGATCAGCCCCCCAGTAGTCAATGACGGGAATGATGATGAGCCAGGACAGCAGGCCACCACCGACCATTACCGCAGCAATACGGGGCCCGAGGATAAAGCCCACGCCGAACAGCGCCGCCGACAGGTCCATGCCCAGCTCGCCTTTTCTCAGGAAAGGGATCCTCGAATGGACCGCTCCCGGGATGACATGGATCCAGGACGTCAGGAACTTGAAGAACGCCCCACCGGCAAGACCGTAGAAAACAAAGCGTGCACGTCCGCCACCGATCTCATTCGCGACAAGCACCTCGGCGCAAGCGGTGCCTTCCGGGTACGGCAACTTGCCGTGCTCGCGCTCGATGAGAAAGCGACGTAATGGAATCATGAACAGGATGCCAAGAAGGCCACCCGACATGGCGAGTAGTGTCATCTGCAGCAGCTGCGGCGGCATGCCCCACATGAACAATGCAGGAAGCGTAAAAATGACACCACTGGCCAGTGAACTGGAAGCCGAGCCCGTCGTCTGGGAAATATTGGTTTCAAGGATTGTGCCGCGAATACCGACGCCAGCAAGCGCCCTGAACACTGCGACGGTCATGACCGCAACCGGAATTGAGGTGCTGATCGTCAGCCCGGCGCGCAGCCCGAGATACGCATTCGCTGCGCCGAAGATTATGCCGAACAGGATCCCGAGTCCGACTGCCTTGAACGTAAATTCGGCGGGTGACTCGCTCGCGGACACGAACGGATCGTAGGTGTCGCCTTCTTCGATGGGAACGTAGGCTTTCTGGCTAAGTCCGTCTTTGCGCATTGTCTTGTCCGGTATTGGGCAGCCGCTGATTCTAGCGAATTGCGACGCCTGTCGTCAGGTTCGTTCGGCCTTGCTCGCACAGTTGATGCAAAGCAGTACCGTCGGATCAAACTCGAGCCGCTTGGGATGAATCGGCTCGTCACACGCCTGGCAACAGCCGTACTCGTCATTATCGATGCGCTGTAATGCGGCTTCGATCTGTCGCAGCATTTGCTGGCGTCGTTCCACCGATGCTTTCGCCATGGCCTGGGCCTGTATTGCATCCATGCGCGAGAGTCTGCCGACCTTGGTCTGGTCGAGCTCCACGATTGCTGCCGATTCGTCACTCGACTCGGCGACAGCTTGAAGCTCGGCCTTCAGCTTGAGTAGTCGATCACGTGACAATGCCCGCACCTCAGTTTGTGGTTGCATTCCAACCTGTCCAGCCCGGACCCCGCACGACACGACCAGGTGTCGCTCCGGTATGTTCACCGTCTTTCAATACCTGCTCGCCGTTGACGAACACGTGCTGAACGCCGGTCGAGTACNGCAACGGCTTCTCGAACGTCGCATGGTCCTGCACCGTATCGGGATCGAACACAACGATGTCCGCAAGATAGCCGGCCGTCAGCTGACCGCGTTCACGAATACCGATGTTTGCAGCAGGAAGCGAGGTCATCTTGCGAACTGCCTCCTGTAACGTGATGACACCCTCATCACGCACGTACTTGCCGAGTACTCGTGCAAAGTTGCCGTAAGCCCGCGGGTGGGTGCTGGAATTCAGGAACACGCCTTCGGGCGCCGAGGCTTCGGCGTCAGACCCGAAGCTCACCCAGGGTTGAGCNATGCCCCTGGCGACGTTTTCCTCCGACATGAGGAAATACACGGTCGCCACACGACTCCTGTCCTCTACAACCAGGTCCATGGCCGTGTCGGCAGTCGATGTGCCGCGCATATCCGCGACCTCCTGCAGTGTCTTGCCGATAAGGTGGCGCAAGTCGGGGTTTCGAAAACCAATGAACATCACGCCATCAGGGCCAGCATGCCGCCCGAGGTTTTCCCAGTCCGTGTCCTCCGACATCATCTCTTCTTTCACCCGAGTGCGAATTTCCGGGTCTTCCAGCCGCGCGAACCAGGCCTCGTCGCCGCCCTCCTGCACCCAAAGCGGCATGGACGCATCCAGCCCCGTGGCGCCTGCGGTGTAGGTGTACATGTCCGCTGTAATTGCGAGGCCTTCTTCCCGAGCGTTTTCGACAAGCGCAAATACCTTTTCCATCTTGTGCCAGTTCGTCTTGCCGCCCGCTTTCAGGTGATATATTTCCGCCGGCGCGCCGGTAACCCGCGAGATGTGAATGAGTTCTTCTACACTCTCCTCGAACCGGTCTCCCTCAGAGCGAAGGTGCGATATGTACCGACCGTCGAATTCGGCCGCGGCGCTGACCAGCGCGACCAGTTCGTCGGTGTCCGCGAAATTACCCGGCGCGTAGATAAGCGAGGAACCCACACCGATCGCGCCCTCGCGCATCGCAACACGCACATGCTCCTGCATGCGCGCCAGTTGATCATCCGTCGCCCTGTTGTTGTCGAAACCAACCTCCAGCATGCGCAGAGTCGCTGCGCCCACGTAAGACGCCACGTTGGGTGAGATGCCGTTGTTCTCGAGAAATTCGAGGTACTCGCCGAGCGTAGCCCAAGTGATGTCGTACTTGATGTCGACCTGCTGCGACAAGGCAAGCTCTCGCAGCTCGTCATTAACGGGCCCCATGGACCAGCCTTCGCCCATGACTTCGAGCGTCACACCCTGCTTGATATCACTAACGCCTCGGCCGTCCTCGATCAGTGACTCCGTCGCCCACGAGAGCATGTTGATAAAGCCAGGCGCTACGGCTTTGCCACTCGCGTCGATTTCCAGCCCGGCTGTCGCGGAAGACAGGTCGCCGATCTNCGCAATGCGATCACCGCTCAGGGCTACATCTGCTGTCACCGGTGCACTGCCGAGCCCGTCATAGACGTCGCCACCGCGAATAATGACATCGAAATGCTCGGGTTCCGAAGGTGCACTGCAGGCTGCGATCAGGATCGCCACGACGAGCGCAAATATGCTGCTGCTTCTTGTTCTTTTCATCGGATCCGCCCTTCGGGTCTGTACCGCGTCACCCAACTTTGCGGTTTGGGGTCAATTCCTGTCAAATGAACTGATGTTCCCGGAACCGTCATTCGTCGACGTCAACGGCCTGACGATGGCTGTGCACGAACACGGTGAAGGGCCGCCGGTTGTCTTGCTGCACGGGTTCCCGGAGCTTGCCTACTCCTGGCGACACCAGCTTCCGGCGCTTGCCGATGCCGGTTACCGCGCCATCGCACCGGACCAGCGTGGCTACGGACTCACGACAGCGCCCACCGATGTATCTGACTACCGTGTGTCGCAGCTCATCGCCGACGTCCACGGCCTGCTGTACGCACTGGGGCTCGACTCTGCGACATTCGTCGGGCACGACTGGGGTGCGCTTGTATTGTGGCAGATGGCAATGCTGGCGCCTGCACGCATCGACAAACTCGTCATTCTTAACATTCCACACTTCCCACGCTTGCCGGTCGACCCGATCGGCATCATGCGCGAACGTTTTGGCAACGATTTTTACATCGTCAACTTCCAGGATTCCGATGAGGCCGACCGCGTGTTCAGTAACGACCCGCGCCACTTCATNAACCGCATGATGCGAANGAACCAACTCACGCGGGAGCAGTTCGCAAAGCTGCCGCCNCAGCACCAGGTGGTCAGCCTGTTACGTCAAACACGCAGTGAGCACGCGAGCGGTGAAGCATTGCTCAGCGAAGAAGAGCTCGACTACTACGCCGACGGCTTTGGCATATCAGGCTTTACGGGGCCCATCAACTGGTACCGCAACTGGCGCTATAACTGGGAGCAACTCGAGGGTGTCAACCAGCACATCGACATACCGACGTTGTTTATTGGCGCCGACAACGATGTCCTTATCGGCCTGCAGCATATTGAGGGCATGAAGCCGCTCGTAAATGACCTGACGATAGAAATGCTCGATTGCGGTCACTGGACTCAGCAGGAAAGACCCGACAAGGTGAACCGCCTGATTGTTGATTGGCTATAACTGTGGGAGGGAGCTCGCTCCCGACGTCCTTAGTGCAGCGCCGGCGAATCCAGCGAATCCGTCCCTTCACCGAACATTGCGCGATCAAATGCATTGATCAGATTATCGGTTGACTGTGCACCGACAACGAGCAGGCGTCTGTTGATCAGGTATCCCGGCGCACCTGCCAGGCCCGAACTTCTTACCTGCGCCTCTCGAGTAGCCACGAGCTGCCGAATGTGATCGTTGCCGATCGCCTCGCCTGTCTCCTTGGCCGAGATGCCATGTGCCTTCGCGATGTCGATCAGAATGCCGCGCTCACCAACGTTGCTGCCATCCTCGAAGAACGCTGACATCAGGTGTTCGGCGATCGCACCCTGATCCGCGCCAAGTGTCTCTGCGTGCTGCATTAGCTGGTGCACAGAAAGCGTGTTGGGAATGTGCCGGATCCTGTCGAATCGAAACTGGATACCGGCCAGCTTGCCTTCTTCTGTCAGGTGCTCCAGAACAGGTTCAACGTTGGCCGGGCTTCCAAAGCGCTTCGTGAGGTACACATCGAACGGCAGGCCTTCGGGCGGAATCTCGGGGTTCAATTGGAACGGATTCCAGCTGACGTCGAATGGTCCCTGCACGGCCTTAAGCGCCTCATTGAGATGCCGTTTTCCGATAAAACAGAACGGGCACACGAAATCCGCGATCACCTCGACGTGCAATGCGGCCGCGGTTGCGACGCGATCGTTGCTGCGAACGGTGTTGGAAAGTGTCTCGCTCATGTGCTCCATCCTCCTGGCCTATCCTCATAGATGAGGCCCTGTTACCTGATATCAACCGTAGCGTACGGGGCTTGAACCGAAGCTGAACAGGGTACAGAAGTCATACTTTTCATGAAGATCCGGTATTTTCGTGAAACGGGAGGCGAACAGTCGATAAGTGATCTAAAATGGATAAGGCAGCCGGGGAGAGCGTGGAGAATCTGCACTGAAACCTCACGTAGAAGATATCGCACAATTTTTTAGTTTTAGAGGATATTTATTACTTATAACGGATATTTTTACGATTTTAGCGACCGGTAAGTGCTTTCAATCCCCTGATCCAGGCGATATAGGCCATACTACCCGAGATCACGAAATTGATGATCTCCTGGGACGTCACGAACGAAGCATTTTCGGCGAAGATCGCGTCTGTTGGAATCACTACACGTACAGCCATGCTAAAAATCAGCGCTACCAGCGTCGTGAGCGACTCGAAAGTAGCGATCAACGTCGTCCAGGCAGGTCGCCAGATCATCAGGGCGAGACAGGCAAAACAGATCGCGTAGTAAGCGATGCGGGCGCCGGGAAGGGACTCGAGAAACGCCACACGAACGTTGATTCCCGCGACATAATCGAGAAGGAGAAAGACGACTGTCGCCGCGTAGTACCAGGGCAGGATGCGAATCACGCTCATGTGCAATATTCTTCGTCTTTATCCGGTCTTACTCAAGAGCATTTTTATGAGGGAGCGCCTGTGCTGATCAAGAAACCGTCTGATATTCGGCCGTCGGAGATTACGAGCCGGGAGAACTACCTGAACCGGAGAGATTTTATTCGTGCCGGCGCGATTGCTGGCGGCGCGCTCCTCGCCCCGGGCGCACTGGCGGCAGTCGTCCCCGAGGCCCGGCGCGCAAAACTGGCGGGCGTCATCGAGAGCCCGTACAGCACGGATGAGTCACCAAACAGCTACGACGATATCTCGACGTACAACAATTACTACGAGTTCGGAACAGGCAAAGACGACCCTGTTGTCTATGCCCGCGACTTCAAGCCGCGCCCATGGACGATCACGGTCGAGGGTGAGGCGGAGAAAACCGGTACCTTTGAATTCGACGACTTCATCAAGCCCTTTGACCTCGAGGAGCGCATCTATCGCATGCGATGCGTCGAGGCNTGGTCGATGGTCATACCCTGGGTCGGCATCTCGCTAGCCGATGTCATTAAGCATCTGCAACCCACGTCCAAGGCGAAATACGTGGCATTTGAAACGCTCAACGATCCCGAGCGTATGCCGGGCGTTCGCCGGCGGGTGCTCGACTGGCCGTATCGCGAAGGGCTGACGATCGAGGAAGCTACCAACCCGCTGCCGATTCTCGCAGTCGGCCTGTACGGCGAAGTGCTGCCCAACCAGAACGGTGCACCGATTCGGCTTGTCGTTCCGTGGAAGTACGGCTTTAAGGGGATAAAAAGTATCGTCAAGATCCGCTTCACCGACCGTCAGCCGAAAACCAGCTGGAACATGTCGCAATCGAGCGAATACGGCTTCTACGCCAACGTGAATCCCGACGTTAACCACCCGCGCTGGAGCCAGGCGCGTGAACGTCGTATTGGCGCCAGCCTTTTCGCCAGTAAGCAACCGACCCTGATGTTTAACGGCTACGGTGAGCAGGTCGCCGATTTGTATAAAGGCCTGAATCTCAGGCGTAACTTCTAAACGTCGCTTGAACACTCTGAAACAGATTCGGCTCATCTGGAAGCCGTTGATCTTCGCCGTGTGCCTGTCGCCGTTCGCACTGGCGGTCGGTGACGCGTTCGAGATTACAGGTAGCCTGGGCGCCAACCCCATCGAGGAGATCATGGATCGCTTCGGCAACTGGTCGCTGCGGCTCATCCTGATCACCCTGGCGGTGACGCCGCTGCGGCGTATCACAGGCTGGAACTGGCTCGTGCGNTTCCGGCGCATGCTCGGCCTGTTCACATTCTTCTACGTGCTAATGCACTTTCTGACCTGGCTGATTCTCGACCAGGGGCTCCTGATGGCGGCAATCCTCGAGGACCTGACCGAGCGACCGTTCATTACGATCGGCTTCAGCGCCCTGCTGCTCCTGACNGCGCTCGCTCTAACCTCGACCAATGCCGCACGACGCCGCATGGGCCGGCGATGGCAGCAGATGCACAACCTCGTCTACGTGATCGGCATCCTCGGAGTCTGGCACTACTGGTGGCAGGTGAAGAAAGACATCACTGAGCCGCTGGTTTACGCAGCAATACTGGCAGTACTGCTCGGCTCCCGACTCTGGTGGAAATGGCGGGCCCGAAAGTAAAAACCGGGGCGGCCGAAGCCGTCCCGGCAATCACAACACAGCTACTTCGTCAGGCAACTTTCACTGTGTGTCGCTCAGCCACCCGNATCTTTGGAAGCGTGACTTCAGNANTCCTTCCTTGCGCTCGGCGTGGATGTTTTTTTGAATCCACTTCAACTGGCAGGGCAACCGTTCTCATGAGTTTGCCGTCGCCAGGGTTTTGCCGAAAGAAGTCATCCCAATAGTTAAAACGTCTCCATCGAGCGGCGAGCTGGGAAGTCCTCAAAGAACTCCTCCATGCTGTGGGTGAGAGGCGTAGTCCGTCTTACGTCAATTGCCCTCTTGCAGGGCGCGTTCTTGCGCAGGATTGACGTTCGACTCACCTCTGTCCCGTACAGCACTGGCGATCCTCTGCCAGCAGACCATTTATACGCCGTTCAAGGAAGGTGACAATTCGGAGTTCCTCGAATTGACAGACTTTGGCTGCTAAGGGCTTTTTCCATAGTCCACCGCGAGCATCAGGAGG
>JGI24723J26617_10002882_pt1 | contig 13000 bp, 5 predicted proteins | sample Cruoilmetagenom6_FD_26617 | JGI IMG/M metagenome (IMG submission 26617) | reverse complement strand
TTCCTTCAATTTCAATTAGATGGCTCATTTCGTATATATTTTAAAAAGTCAAACCACGGGTAGGTATTATTGTGGGGAAACACAAGATATTGAAGATCGTTTAGAAAGGCATAATTCAGGTCGTTCAAAATCAACCAAATCAGGAAGTCCTTGGGAGTTAGTCCAATTATTAGAAATTGAAAATCGAAGTGAGGCGAGAAAATTAGAATCAAAAATCAAACATATAGGAATTGAAAGGTGGATGAAGCGGTAGTCCGGTCATCTCGTCTAGCTTTGAGCTTGACCACCCCGACTAAGAAAAAGACAAAAATCTGTGTAACAGATTTAGCTTCTCTTATGGTAACCCCATTTCAGGATGACCGCAGCAGAGGTCAATCCGCCTTAATTTTAATGCTTTTTAGATTGGGTCATACTTCGCAATGGCATAAAAAGGAAATGAAGGTCAACCCTCCACCTTTAATTTGTGCTTGTAAATAGTATACAAGGAGATTCTTAATATTAAACAATTGTTTGTTTTGATAATTAGGCTTTTATTCATAAAACGGGTTTGATTGCTGTTTTAGCCTTGAAAATATCAAGGATGATTTTTTTGCAACTCTGTTTTGTTTTTCATTCAGTCAATTATATAAATCATTCTTAGACTTACGTTCGTTTCTATAAAAGCCATCATTATTACCTTGTTTTCTGTGACCAATTTTCCGATTTTGCACCTATGATTTCTCCCAAGACTTTGTTCTTGTTCATCTACTTGATGTTCAGTCAGATTCTCTTTTCTCAAAACACATACTTTCAGCAGAAGTATGCAGAGTTTAGTGATGGATTGTCTTCAAGACAGATTACAAAAGTTATTCAGGACAAATCCGGTATTATTTGGATAGGAACTAAGAATGGACTGAATCGATTTGATGGCGATTCATATGAACATTATTATGATTTTGAAAACAATGGTTTACCTGCACTCAGCAGCTCAACCATTAATGATATTGAAATCGATTCTTTAGGAAATTTATGGATTGCAACCGATGCGGGACTTGATGTTCTTAATCCATACAATTTTAAGGTCAGGCGTTTTACAACCGACGAAATTTTTATCAATAATCCGGATATTAAAAAGGTTATGGGCATTGATATTCTTAAAAATGGAAGAATATTTATAAAGTCTTATGATTTTGCTTGTGGTGATTATACCTATTCCTGTAGTGAATACATTGACTCTAATTTTAAGCAATTAACAATTTTTGATGCAGAGATGAATATGAAATACAATTTTTTTGTAAACATATTCAGTGATAATGAAGGAAAAACATGGATTAGACCAACCAACACCTTGTTGTTTTATCAAATCTCTAAATCCAATGAAATAAGTAAAACTATTCAATTACCTGAATCATTTAATGGCGTTTCCTTAAGCCGATTTATCCCAGAGCCAAATTCAAACCCAAATGGACCTTTGTTTGGGTGTAATCATTTAAAATCTCAACAGGTAACGAGCAGTTTTAGAGATGGTCAATCTATTGTAGGTATAGCTCTAAAGGATACTACTTTTTATAAATTTCTTGAATTGAACCTAAACACTCAGGAAATAAAAGAAGTAACATTTGAATATCAAGGAGAAACGCTAGAAGCTTTCAATGCTTTTTCTGATAAATCAGGGAATTACTGGTTTCAAAATCAAAAGAATATTTATAAATCAAACTTAAAGTCCACTACAAGAATTTATGTTAAACAATTAGGAAAGCAAAACAACATGAATAGCTTTTTTCAAAGCTCCGATAATACCTATTGGATAGGGTCTGATTTTGGTTTACTTTCAATAAAAGAGACTAAATTTCCTTTCAAAGCTATGTTTTACAAAGCTCCAAATCAAAATGGATTTGGAAACAGTACAAGGGCGATTCATGTTAACGATACCAACATTTATTTTTCTGTTATTGAGGATGGTATTTACAAAGGGAATTTAAAAACAGGATCTTTTGATAAAATTATAGATCGTAGATATCCTAGTCGTTTTAAAACACATGAGATAAATGCTTACGGATTGCACCAACAAGATGGGAATTTGTGGATCAGTAATAGGTTTGACCCGGGTATATTAAAATACAATCTATCAACAGGTGCATTAATTCACCTTGTTGATAGTTCCAATAAGATTGGTTTTGGGAACTGCTTACTACCTGCTAAGAAAATGAATTTGTTATGGCAAGGAACTGATAAAGGTTTAAATATTATAGACTTAATAAACGATAAAATAAAAGCATTCGAATCTTCAAACCCTTCTAACATTCAACAATACAATATTACCAGTTTGCAAGAATTAGAGAATGATGAGCTACTGATAGGCACTCAATATTCTGGAGTGTTCGTGATTAATAAGGATAATGAGTTTTTGAAGTGGCTAGATAAAACTTCGGGTTTATCTTCTAACTCAATTCTTTCAATTTGCGAATCAACTGATTATTATTGGATTGGAACTTCCAATGGATTAAATAGGATTGAAAAAAAGACCAAAAAAATAAAAATATATAATAGAAATGATGGACTCTTAAATAACTACATCAGCAATGTCTATTTTTTAAATAATCACATTTGGTGCTCTACTAATCTCGGCTTAAGCAGACTGAATATTGAAAATAATAGTTTTCGAAATTATACTACAGAAAATGGACTGAAACATAATGAATTTAATCGATTTTCTTCTACCAAATCAAGTAACAACCAACTCTTCTTTGGCGGATTAAATGGCGTAGTTCAAGTAGATTCTATTCTATTAGAAAAAGAGGAATTTGAGACAAAAATTATTTTAACAGGAATAACTAAATACGACGGAGAAGCTGATTCATTGGTTAGATACAATTACAATTCAGAAGAAAAGGTAGTATTTAATCCATATGACAATTCGTTTATTTTTCGATTTACAAGTACTGACTATTTCAATTCAGAACAGAGAACGTATTCCTATTTTATAGAAGGAATCGATAAAGTGTGGACTGCAATAGGCAATTCCCATCAGGTTCGGCTGAATAGGTTGCCTGCCGGAGACTACATTTTTAAAGTAAGAACGATTGGAACGAATGGTTTGTGGACGAACGACTACCTCGAAGTTCCATTTACAATAAAACAAGTTTTCTATAAATCTTATTGGTTCATTGCCTTGGTATTTATGGCAACCTTTTTAATCATTTGGTTTATCTATAAATACCGTTTTAATCAATTAATAAAATTAGAGCGAGTACGTATCGAAACAGAAAAATTAAAATCCTTAGACAAAACAAAAACTAAATTCTTCAATAATGTTGCACATGAGCTAAGGACTCCAATTACGCTAATGACTGGACACATGGAAACTATGCTTTCAGATGATTTTGGAGGCTTGAATGAAAATCAGCGTAAAAGCGTGTTGGTAGCGAAGAGAAACAGTGAGCGTTTAATGGATTTGGTTACGGAAATCCTAGATCTCGGAAAACTAGAATCTGGAAAAATGGAATTGGTTGAAACCCCAGTTGCCTTAAAACCTTTTCTAAATCGTTTGTTTTTTACTTTCGAGTCTCTAGCACATCAATTCGACATTAGCCTGAAGTTTGATTTTAATCTTGACGATAATTTGACTATGTTATTGGATGAGCCAAAAATAGAGAAGGCCCTCAATAATTTAATTCATAATGCTATTAAATACACCCCTCGTGGAGGTGAAATTCAGTTATCAGCGCAGGAAGTTGATGGCATGGTTCACCTGCAGGTGCAAGATAATGGAAAAGGGATTCTCAAAGCGGAGCAAAACAGAGTGTTTGAGCGTTATTTTCAAACCGAAGATAAAAAATCTCCTGCACAAGGAGGGACAGGAATAGGATTAGCTTTGGTAAAAGAATACATTGAATTGCATTCCGGAAGGGTAAGTCTAGAAAGTGAAGTCGGCAAGGGCTCCGTATTTATCCTAGAATTACCGAAAAGCCGAATTACCAACGCTGAACTTTCCAATAAAACAAAACAGCACGAAGAGCTTACCTTTCCTTCATACCCTGTATTAGAAAAGAAAGACAAAACAATTCTAGTGGTTGATGATCACAAAGAGATGCAACAATATTTAAAAGGTGTTTTAGGAAAGTTTGCGAAAGTTATTGTTGCAAACGATGGTGTTGAAGCCTTGGATCTATTGGAAAAAAACAAAATCGACTTGTTAACCATAGACCTAATGATGCCCAATATGGACGGCTCAGAGCTTTTAAAACAGATGAAACTAAGACCCGAATATGCAGGTTTGCCAACTATTATGTTAACAGCAAGGTCTGCTCAGGCGGACAAGATCAATGCCTTGCAAATAGGGGTGAACGACTATATAACCAAACCTTTTAGCCAAGTAGAGTTGATTGCAAGAATTGCCAACCTAATTGAGAATAAAGTGGTGAGAGAAGAGGAAGAACAGCTTCAATTATCTCAAAAGGAAGAATCAGTAGACAATCAGTTTATAGAGAAACTTAGAGTATACGTTAACGAGAATTTAGATAGCTCTGAACTCAGTGTTACGATGCTTGCTCAAGTAGTAGGTTTAAGTGATAAACAATTGACCAGAAATGTTAAACGTGCCACCGGTTTAACTCCTTTAAAATTCATTCGAGAAATAAAATTACTTTATGCTATGGAGCAATTGAAATCCAATAACTTTCATACCGTAGCAGAAGTTTCTTATGCTATAGGAATTGACAACCCGAGTCATTTTAGTAAAATATTTAAAGAGCGGTTTGGAAAAAACCCTTCGGAATATCTTAGCTAAAGCTCTTTTGAAATAGGTTGATACAACTTAGCTGCTGAAGAAACGGTAAAGTTGGACTCAATTAATTTTTCCCCGTTTTCAGAAACTTTAATTTTCCATATTCCTTCTTCCATTGGCTCACCTTCGCTTAAAACAAGCCAAGTATAATTCCAGTCGGTTTTACAGTCGACTACATAGCTATATTTTTTTAATGAAGGAGATTCCCATTCAAAAAGCAACTCTTTATTATCTGAATAAGGATTGATCTGAGCAAAAGCAATGATCGTTTCTTCAGGATGCATTTCTTTTAAATTCACATATCCACTTTCTGTTTTTACCCCGAATAGCAGCTGAATTGGTCCCGCCTCGTAAATGTATGGATACAGTATTGGTTCCTTTGTCGAAACTTCAAACGTATTGCTGATTAGTTCTTCCTCTCCATCAAATATTCCACATGTCCATGTACCCTCTTCGAGTTTTCCTTTTCGCTCAAACACTCTCCAGTAGGTAACCCATTCTTTATCAAAATATAAGTCATCAACGATAACTTTTCCTGAGGGAGCAGTCCATCGGTATTCTAATTGTTTATTTTCTGGGAAGAAGGAAGTCTGCAACCATACTATGATGTTTTCTTTTGGGTGAAAACTTTCTTTGTTAACGAATTCTTTGCCTTTTCCCTTGGCAACAAATTCTAAAAATTGGATTCCTTCGGTAGTAATATCATCGACTGTGAGTTCTTTATTATTTGGAGAGTTAAACGCTAATAATTCACTTCTAAAAGCTCTATTGGTTTCAAGATACCAATTAGGCAGTAATGTTTTGTAATAACTCACTTTTTCAGGATGTAATTTAGCGAGATTATTGAGCTCTCCTTCATCAGATTGTAAATCAAAAAGCTGTGGTTCCGATTGGCCAATTTTCTTTTCTATGAATTTCCACTTCCCATCTACCAAACCCCACAACTCAGGGTAACTACTTTTGTGGAAATAGTGGATTCTTTCCATGTAAGCTGAGTCGAGCATGTTCTGACCCGGAAAACCTTCAGTAGAACTATCGGTTAGCGATAAAATGGTTGGCATAATATCACCAATTGACCCAGAACGATTTGAAATAATAGAAGATGTAATAACTGTTGGATCAATTATTAAGAAGAAGTTTCGAATGTTTTCTTCATAAATGTAGTTTTTATGCAGCTGGTTCTCGTAATGGCGTTTACCAAAAGCCTGACCATGATCTCCTGAAATGCAGATAATCGTGTTTTCTAAAATTCCTTTTTTTCGAAGGGTTTCGATTGTTAACCCGATTAAAGAATCGATGTATTGAATTGCTTTTTGATGTTTTTGAATGTTAGTTTCAGCTTTTAAATGCGGTTTAAATTGAGGTGGAACGGAATAAGGATGGTGTGTTCCGCTATTCATAAATTCAATAAAAAAAGGTTGAGTAGAAGTGTAGTTTTTAATCCATTGATTCATTGTGTCAACTATTGCCTCTTCTGTTATTCCCCAAGAGTTAAGGTGGTGGTTCTTTACAAAATTTTCTTGCAAACTATCTGGATTTACCATTAGATCAAATTCTTGTTGCTTGTACCAATTTAAAAGTTCGCCGTATTCTAGAAACTGAGTGGAGAACAGAGCCGTAGAATAATTCTTCTTTTTTAGGCTTTTGGTTAAAGTTGCTCCCGTATATTCATACTGCATTTCATCTTGAATGTTTCCCCAGGTAATGGTTTTTCCGCCAGTGTGAATAGGAATGTGAGACCTTGTAGTACCGGGAAATGTATTGTAAATTCTATTAAATAGCAGACTGTTTTTTTGCCATTTGACTAGATTAGGCGTTAAGCTAGAAGTTAAATTTCCATTTACCAATAGGTTGTATGCACCAACAGATTCTAACACAAAATAGATAACATTTGGTTTTGAATTTAATTGATTTCGCAGCTTGCCATATTCAATCAGTTCTGTGAAATCTGACTTTTCTGAAACTCCATATTTTAAGGTATAGGTAACTTTTTTAGCCTCATTTTTATTCGCCAATAGTAAACCGTTAGCTGTAGAATCCTTTCCAAGGATTAAACTAAACAAAGGGTTTTTTTCTAGCTTACGCCAAGACTTTTCTTGTTTCCCGATAGTAAATCCATAAAGGATAAAAACAACGCATACAGCAACTAAACCATAACCATAGTTTCGCTTTCCGTTTGAACGATTAATTTTAGTGGGTGAAGATATTCTATATAAAACGATACAACTTAACAACAAGAAGAAGAGCTTCATATAAAAAGCAAAATCAATAATAGAAAGAACAGAATCTAAGAAAGGGGCAATTCCAAAATTTTGACCTTCCACATCAAAATTGAAATGGAAAGGATTGAAATAAAGTTGATAAAAGAGTTGGTTGAGGATAAAGTAAAACCCAACAACAAAAATGATACTTATAAGTAATAAGCGAGGAGTTTTGAGTTGAAAGAGGACAAAAAACAGCAGAAAACTAAGTCCAAAAAAGAGTAGGTTTTGCTGTTGTGAATTTAAAAAAAAAGCTATTTCTGAATTAATATGTGAACCTCCTTGAGTAGAAATAAACTGAATGCTATTTTCTAATTGTATACCCCAACACAGGAGTAACAAAACAAAAGAAAACAGAAACGATTTAAGAAATAGATTCATTAGTGCAAAAGAATTAATCCTTGAATGAAGGACATATTTTTTAGTTTCCAGCAAATTATCTTATCGTAAAGATAGCCCCTTTTAGTTTAGTTGAAAACGTTATTCTCTTGGTATTATCTGGATAGCTATCGGAATTGTTACTCATAACTAATTGATATAAAAAAGAATAAAAATCATGTCTTTTTTGGGTTAGAAGATGTCCTTTTTGAATTACTACATAACTATGGACTGTGTTCATTTTTGAAAAATCTATAAAATGTTAACCACAATGAATAAATTTCAGAAACTCATCAATCATTTTCCATTCATCGGCATTCTAATCTTTTTGAACCTGGCATCGGCGAATTCGACATTTGCAAGAGAAGGAGAAAAATCACGATCAGGCGGTGGGATCCTAAACTCAACGGAGCAATTAGAAAAAGATGCGCTTACCTCATTTTTGATTTCCAACACAACTTGGTCAACTGAAAAACACCTTGGTTTTGAAGCCGCTGGGGCGATGGTTTCAGGAACGACAGGAGCCGGGTCAGGTTCTGCAGGTGGGGGCGGCTCTGGCTCAACCGGTGGGGGGGGGAGTGGCTGTGAGGGCAATGCACCAACCTTTATTTCAAACAATATTTCTTGCATTGGAAGTAATGATGGAGCAGCGACGGCTCAAGTAGATTCAAATGTTATTGTAACTTATTTGTGGTCAAACGGAGATACTAGTAAAACGATTTCATCTTTATCCGCAGGTACCTATACTGTTACTGTAACAGATCGTTTTAATGGATGCCCATATCTCAATAGTGTTACCATAACAGAACCATCAGCGATTAATCTTTCAATTACAGCAGTATATGACACTAGCTGCAGTGTTTCTGCACAAGGTTTTCTATTTGCAAATGCTTCAGGAGGGACAGGCAGTTTTTCTTATCTGTGGTCAACAGGCGATACTTCAAACATAGTTTCAGGATTATCATCGGGCACTTATTTACTTACGGTAACAGATAATGCGGGGTGTACTGCAAGCAAGTCAGTTTTGTTAAAAAATAAAGCACCTTCCGATACTAGTTTTACTGTAACAGCAACAGGTAATTACACCTGGAGTCAAACGAATCAAACGTACAATTCTAGTGGAGTATATAAAGATACCATTCAAAATACAGCTGGTTGTGATTCTATACTTACACTTAATTTAACCATTCAGTCTTTGCCAACAGTCAGTATCAACAATGGAGATTCCATAACCTTGTGCGAAGGCGATTCGGTATTGTTAACTACATCTTCAACCAACGCAAGCTCCTTCGAGTGGCGAAATTTAGACTCATTGCGATGGAGTGAAGTAGGAAATGCAGGAATTTCTGCCGGTACGGCTAATTATCAAAGTTTAGCCATTGATCCGTATGGCATTCCTTATGTTGCTTATCAAGATCTCACAAATAATGGAAAAACAACAGTTCTGAAATTTGATAGTGGGAACTGGGTAACAGTTGGGGCAGCTGGTTTTTCTGCTGGTAGTGCAGATTATCAAAGTTTGGCGATAGACCCTTCTGGTACTCCATATGTCGCTTATCGAGATGGAGCAAATAGCAATCAAACCACAGTGATGAAATTTGATGGGAGCACTTGGGTAACTGTTGGGACAGTAGGATTTTCTTCTGGAGATTCACGAGATCACAGTTTGGCAATCGATGCTTCAGGAACTCCCTATGTGGCGTATCGGCAAACCTCTATAGGTAGTAAAGCAACGGTTATGAAATTTGATGGAACGGCTTGGGTAACTGTAGGAAATGCCGGTTTTTCTTTAAATAGTGTCTTCTACACAAGTTTGGCAATTAATGCATCAGGTGTTCCTTATGTTGCATATAGAGATGGTGTAGCAAAAAAAGCAACGGTTATGAAATTTAATGGAACAGCCTGGGTTACGGTTGGAAATGCTAGCTTTTCTGCAGGTGAATCAGGATTTCATAGCTTAGCCATAGATTCTTCTAATATTCCTTATGTAGCGTATCAAGACTTTGGAAACAATCAGAAAACTTCCGTCATGAAGTATGATGGAACGGCTTGGGTATCGGTTGGGACAGCAGGCTTCTCCGCAGGAAAGGCCTATTTGCAGAGTTTATCAATTGCCCCTTCAGGAACACCTTATGTAACTTATCAAGATGCAGGAAATAGCAACAAAGCTACGGTGATGAAATTTAACGGAACAGCATGGGAAACCGTTGGTTCTGCAGGACTTTCGAATGGAAGTACTTTCTATCACAGTTTGGCAATTAATGCTTCAGGAATACCTTATGTAGTGTATCAAGATCAGCCAAACAATAATAAAACTACAGTTATGAAATTTGACACTGATCCCATTGCTACCAGTTCTAATATTTGGATAAAAAATGGAGAGACCTATCAAGTTAAAGCAATAAATGGAGAGTTTTCTGATAGTGATGAAATTAAAGTTGAGTATTTAAAATCAAGTAGTAGTACAGAATCACAGGGTGCATGTAACAGTTACATGTGGCGTGGAATGACCTACACTCAAAGTGGAATTTATTACGATACGATTCCGAATGCAGCAGGCTGCGACTCCTTATTGACTTTAAACCTTACCATTCACCACGATCCTTCATTTTCAATTACCTCTAAAACAAATGTATCTTGTATGGGTGTCAACGATGGTTCCTTAACCGCAATGTTAAATGATAGCACAGAAGTAGCTACCTTTCTATGGTCAAATGGCGATACTTCTGCTATGGCATCCTCTTTAAGTGCTGGAATTTATTCAGTAACCGTAACAAATGCTAACGGATGTACTGCTAGCTTAACTGATTCGATTACTGAGCCTTCTTCTGTATTAGGCAACACATTAACTTCATTTAGAAACGTAAGTTGTAATGGAGGAACTGATGGTTTTATAAACTTTGAAGAGCGTGGAGGTACTTCGCCTTATAAATATCTTTGGTCGAATGGAGATACAACAGCGAATATTACAGGGCTTTCGGCAGGTTCTTATACTATCAGTGTAACTGATGCCAATAATTGCGGACCTTCAACCAGAACAATTACTATTTCACAGCCTTCTGCACTTTCAGTGCGTATTATTTCTCAAAATAATGTTACTTGTAATGGGGGTAGTAATGGTTCAGCAACTGCTTCTGCTTCAGGTGGAACTGCTCCTTATACTTATTTATGGTCAAACGCTGCAACAACAGCTTCCATTACAGGAGTAATTGCAGGAACTTATAACACTACCATTACGGATGCTAATGGTTGTGCTTCTATTTCAAGCTTAACCATTGTAGAACCTACAACTTTGATGGCTACATCAGTAGTTGATTCTAACATTACTTGCAATGGTTTTTCAAATGGTGGAGCTACTGCAAGTGCCACAGGCGGAACTGCTCCTTATACATACACTTGGTCTAATTCTGCAACAACAGCCTCCATTACAGGAGTAATTGCAGGAACTTATAACACTACCATTACGGATGCTAATGGTTGTACTTCTAGTTCAAGTGTAACCATTACAGAACCTACAATTTTAATGGCTGCATCAATAGTCGATTCTAACATTACTTGTAATGGCTTCTCAAATGGTGGAGCTACTGCTTCTGCTTCAGGAGGAACCATGCCTTATACTTATGCTTGGTCTAATTCAGCTACTACAGCTTCTATCACAGGAGTAATTGCAGGAAGTTATACGGTAACGATTACCGATAATAATGGTTGTACTTCAATAAGTTCATCAACCATTACAGAGCCTGCTAGCTTAATGGCTGCAAGCGTAGTTGATTCAAACATAACTTGTAATGGATTATCTAATGGTGGAGCTACTGCAAGTGCAACAGGAGGAACCATACCTTATACTTATGCTTGGTCTAATTCAGCGACTACTGCTTCCATTACAGGTGTAGTTGCAGGAACCTATACGGTAACGATTACCGATAATAATGGATGTACTTCAACTAGCGCATCAACGATTACAGAACCTACAACTTTGATGGCTGCAAGCGTAGTTGATTCAAATATTACTTGCAATGGTTTTTCAAATGGTGGCGGTACAGCAAGTGCAACAGGAGGAACCATGCCTTATACTTATGCTTGGTCTAATGCTACAACTACGGCTTCCATCACAGGAGTGGTTGCAGGAACTTATACGGTAACGATTACCGATAATAATGGATGTACTTCAACTAGCTCATCAACGATTACAGAACCTACAACTTTGATGGCTACAAGCGTTGTTGATTCTAACATAACTTGTAATGGATTCTCAAATGGTGGAGCTACTGCTTCTGCTTCAGGAGGAACTGCTCCTTATATTTACTTATGGTCTAATGCTGCAACTACAGCTTCCATTACAGGAGTGGTTGCAGGAACATATACGGTAACGATTACCGATAATAATGGATGTACAGGAACTTCTTCTGCAACCATTACAGAGCCTGCTAGTTTAATGGCTACAAGCGTTGTTGATTCTAACATTACTTGTAATGGATTCTCAAATGGTAGAGCTACTGCTTCTGCTTCAGGAGGAACTGCTCCTTATATTTACTTATGGTCTAATGCTGCAACTACAGCTTCCATTACAGGTGTAGTTTCAGGAACTTATACGGTAACGATTACGGATGCTAATGGATGTACTTCAATAAGTTCATCAACCATTACAGAGCCTGCTAGCTTAATGGCTGCAAGCGTTGTTGATTCTAACATTACTTGTAATGGATTCTCAAATGGTGGAGCTACAGCTTCTGTAACAGGCGGAACAGCTCCTTATATTTATACATGGAATAATGCTGCAACGACTGCTTCTATCACAGGAGTCGTTGCTGGAACTTATTCGGTAACGATTACCGATAATAATGCTTGTACAGTAACAAATTCAGCTACAATAATTGTAGTAGATACGGTTAAGCCGACAGTAATTACACAAAACATCAATGCTTATTTGGACGCAACGGGTAATGTGTCCATTGTTCCTGCTGATGTAGACAATGGTTCAAACGATATTTGTGGTGCACCTAATCTTTCTTTGGATATGAGTTCATTCACTTGTGTTGAGGTTGGTGCTAATACTGTGACTTTAACTGCAACCGATGTGAATAACAATGTTGCTTCTGCAACTGCAACAGTTACAGTGATTGATAGTATCAATCCAACTGTGATCACTAAAAATGCCACAGTATATTTAGATGCAAGTGGTCAGGCAAGCATAAGCACTACAGACATTGACAACGGCTCAACTGATAACTGCTCAACGGTAAGTCTGGCATTAAACATTAACAATTTCGGATGTAGTGATGTAGGAGCGAATACAGTTAAGTTATATGTAACCGATGCCTACAACAATGTAGATTCTGCAACTACTACAGTTACAGTGATTGATAGCATCAAGCCAACTGTAATTACTAAAAATGCCACAGTATATTTAGATGCAAGTGGACAGACAAGCATAAGCACTACAGACATTGACAATGGCTCAACTGATAATTGCTCAACGGTAAGTTTGGCGTTAGACATTAACAATTTCGGATGTAGTGATGTAGGAGCGAATACAGTTAAGTTATATGTAACCGATGCCTACAACAATGTAGATTCTGCAACTACTACAGTTACA
>JGI24723J26617_10002878_pt1 | contig 13016 bp, 9 predicted proteins | sample Cruoilmetagenom6_FD_26617 | JGI IMG/M metagenome (IMG submission 26617) | reverse complement strand
TAATTCCCTGGATGTATATCTTTTTTCATTGTAAAAACGTTTGTTCCTGCTTAATTTCGAGGTGCAAATTTAAATATTTTTCTGAAAAGAACAACTTAAAACTTCAAAAAAGAAAAATAAAAATAACCTATCTTTAAATGTAACAAATTTACCCTCTTTAATACTAACTATAAAAACCATTAAAAATTTAATCAACATGGAAAAAACCAAACCAAAAACAGGGAAATACGCTTTAACGTACGGACTCATCCTAGGTGCCGTAAGTGTAGTATTTATACTTATGTTATATTCGTTGGATATGCACTATCAGGGAGGGTCTATGGTTATGGGTATCAGTATCTTGATCACCATAGCAATGATCGTAATTGGATTGATGCAATTTAAAAAGGACAACAACGGATTTATGTCCTTTGGGGAAGGATTAAAGATAGGGGTAGGTATTGGTCTGGTAGCCGGGATCATAGGTATTCTCTTCAATCAGATTTTGGCCGGGCTTATTGATCCGGAAATGATGAACAAGGCCATGGAGTATCAAAAAGGGCTACTTGCGGAAAGTAGCAAAATGACCCCTGATCAAATTGAGGCCCAAATGGAAACGATTAAAAAATTTAGTACACCTTCAATGCAGATCGTATTTGGGTTGGTTTATAGTGTCGTCGTAAGTTTTTTATTATCACTTATTCCAGCATTAATTTTAAAAAAGAAAGAAACTATTCAGTAATTTGTACTTTTGAAAAGATTTTCCATTAGTACCGAATGAATATATCTATTATAATTCCCTTACTCAACGAAGAAGAATCGTTAACAGAACTGCATGATTGGATTGTACGCGTAATGCAATCCAATCATTTTTTATATGAAATACTTTTTATCGATGATGGAAGTACGGACACTTCTTGGGACATCATAACCCAATTGGGACGTTCCAATCCCAACGTTAAGGGAATACGTTTCCTGAGGAATTTTGGGAAATCGCAGGCCCTTCATGCCGGATTTAAGGCTGCCCAAGGCGATGTGGTGATCACTATGGATGCAGACCTACAGGATAACCCGGAGGAAATCCCAGAATTATATCAAATGATCGTTGAAGGGGGATTTGATCTTATTTCCGGATGGAAGAAAAAAAGATTCGACTCCATCATAAGCAAAAACCTTCCCTCCAAGTTATTTAACTGGGCTGCCCGCAAAACTTCGGGAGTTAGGTTGCACGATTTTAATTGTGGCCTTAAGGCGTATAGAAAGGAGGTTGTAAAAACCATTGAAGTCTCTGGGGAGATGCACCGTTATATCCCTGTTTTGGCCAAAAGTGCCGGATTTAACAAAATTGATGAAAAGGTAGTACAACATCAGGCCAGAAAATACGGGAAGACCAAATTTGGAATGGACCGGTTTATCAATGGATTTTTGGATCTGATCACGATCTGGTTTGTTTCCAAGTTTGGGAAACGTCCCATGCATCTTTTTGGAGCCTTAGGGGTATTAATGTTTACCATAGGTTTTGGTTTTGCCCTTTATTTGGGAATGGATAAGTTATTCATAAACCCCTTGGGACGGCTTATAACAGAACGCCCCCAATTCTATATAGCACTGGTAGCCATGATTATAGGAACACANCTTTTCCTTGCAGGATTTTTAGGGGAAATAATGGTGAGATCACGTAAGAATGAAACCCGTTACAATATCACCGAAGAAATAAATCTCACCGAAAAATAAATGATAATTCTTTGTATTTTTAAGAACATATAATACCAAATGACTATGGATGCCATATTGAAAAATGCGAAAAATTGGTTGACCGATTTTTTTGACGACAAGACTAAGAACGAGATTCAAAATTTAATAGATAATAATACAGAAGAATTAAAAGACCGCTTTTACAAGAATTTGGAATTTGGCACTGGAGGCATGCGCGGAATAATGGGTGCCGGTACCAATAGGATCAATAAATATACCTTGGGGAAAAGTACGCAAGGCCTCAGCAACTACTTAAATCAAGTATACAATAACGAACAGGTAAAAGTGGTCATAGCCTATGACTGTAGGCATAATAGTGACACTTTGGCCAGGACCGTTGCCCAAGTATTTGCTGCCAATGGAATTAAAGTGTTCCTTTTTTCGGAATTGAGGACTACCCCGGAATTATCGTTTGCCGTGAAATACCTTAATTGCCATGCAGGAATTGTTTTAACCGCTTCGCACAACCCACCGGAATACAATGGATACAAAGTTTACTGGACCGATGGGGGACAAATAGTTCCGCCTCAGGACGGCGCCATAGTTAGCGAAATAAATAGCCTTGATTTTGAAGATATCAAATTCAATGCGGACGAAAGTTTAATAGAATTAATAGATAAAAAGGTGGATGAAGCCTTTATTGAGGCTTCGGTTAAAAATGGCAACTTCAATGCCAAGGACAAGGACAATTTTAAAATAGTGTTTACCTCCCTTCATGGCACCTCCATTACAGTGATTCCCGAGGTACTTGAAAGGGCTGGGTATAAGAACGTGACCGTTATTGAGGAACAGGCAAAACCGGATGGTAATTTCCCCACGGTAGTATCGCCCAACCCCGAGGAACCAGAGGCCCTGTCCATGGCTATTAAAAGGGCGGAGGAAATAAGTGCGGATATGGTGATTGGTACCGATCCGGATAGTGACCGTCTGGGAGTGGCAGTTCGTAACCTCGAAGGAGAAATGGTGATATTGAACGGCAACCAGACAATGATCATGATGACCAAGTTTTTGTTGGACCAAAGAAAGAAAAAAGGAATTACAGGAAAGGAATTTATTGCATCCACCATTGTTTCTACACCTATGATGGATTCCCTTGCCAAGGGCTATGGAGTGGAATGCAAGACCGCCCTTACAGGTTTTAAATGGATAGCCAAAATGATCAAGGATTTCCCGGACCAGCCTTTCATTGGCGGTGGTGAGGAAAGTTTTGGTTTTATGGTAGGAGATTTTGTACGCGATAAGGATGCCGTTACCTCTACCCTATTGGCATGTGAAATTGGAGCGAACGCCAAAGCCAATGGAAGTTCCTTCTATAAGGATTTAATAGATTGCTATGTGGACTATGGGTTCTTTAAGGAAAAATTGATTTCCTTGACCAAAAAAGGCATGTCGGGAGCGGAAGAAATAAACCGGATGATGATCGATTTTAAGGATAATCCCGTTGAAGCCATCGATGGTTCCAAAGTGGTGACCGTGGAGGATTACAATACGGCCACCTCTAAAAATGTACTGACTGGCAAGGTAACCCCCATAGATATTCCAAAATCGAACGTATTGATCTATATTACCGAAGACGGTACAAAAATGGCGGCCAGACCTAGCGGGACCGAGCCTAAGATCAAGTTTTATTTTAGCATCAATACAGCTTTGAAGAATGCAGCCGATTTTAAGAAAGTAGATGCCGAGTTGGATGCTAAAATTGAAAGAATCCTTAAAGAACTGAATTTAGGTTAATGGAATATTTTAAAAAGATTCTTCGCTTTGCGAAACCCTACCGTAGATACGGTTTTTTAAACATTTTTTTCAATATTCTATACGCCCTTTTTAGTGCCCTGTCCTTTGCTGCATTAATTCCCATGTTGGACGTGCTATTTAAGCCTGAAGAAAAGATCGAGGTAGAACCGGTATATGAGGGTTTAGGACAATTAAAGGATTATTTGCAGGATTATATTAATTTTAGGGTAAATGCATATTCCGGAGATGATGAGATGAAAGGCCTGGTCTTGGTCATTGGATTGGTGTTGATACTGTTCCTTTTAAAGAACTTCTTTAATTACCTGGCCATGTATTTTATTACGTTTTTGAGAAATGGGGTACTAAAAGATATCAGAAACAAGATGTACGCCAAAATAGTGGATTTACCCATTTCCTACTACTCAGAGAAACGAAAGGGCGATGTTATTGCCCGTATTACTTCCGACGTTTTAGAGATACAACATTCCTTCCTGTCGATTTTGGAACTCATTGTTAGGGAGCCCTTAACAATATTGTTTACCATAATAATAATGTTTGGGATAAGTACAAAACTTACCCTGTTCGTGTTTATTTTTATTCCCATAGCGGGTATGATTATTTCGAGAATAGGAAAGTCCCTGAAAAAGAAATCGGACCGGGTGCAAAGGGAGCAAGGGGAGTTTTTATCAATAGTCGAGGAAACATTGGGCGGATTAAGGGTCATTAAAGCCTTTAATTCCGAATCCAGGTTTTATAAAACCTTTACGACTTCCACCAGTAGGTTTTTCCACTTTTCCAATAAATTATTGAACAGGCAAAATCTTGCTTCCCCTACAGGTGAATTTTTGGGAATATTGGTCATTGGGGTGTTGCTCTGGTTTGGAGGAAAAATGGTCTTGATAGATAAAACCTTGGATGCATCATCGTTTATTGCGTATATGGGGCTTGCCTATAACATACTTACCCCCGCAAAGGCCATTAGCAAGGCCTCCTTTGGTGTAAAAAAAGGAAATGCTGCTGCGGAACGGGTATTGGAAATTTTGGAAACGGAAAATCCAATTGTTGAAAGGCAGGAGGCTGTGGTAAAACCTACATTCGATAAGGGAATAGATATTAAAGATGTTTCCTTTAAGTACGAGGATGAGTATGTGTTGAAGAATTTTAACCTAAAGGTTCCCAAAGGTCAGACCGTGGCATTGGTAGGCCAATCCGGAAGCGGAAAAAGTACTATTGCCAACCTAATGACCCGCTTTTATGATGTGAATGATGGGGAGATAAAAATTGACGGTATCGATATTCGGGATTTTAGCAAAAAATCACTTCGCAATTTAATGGGACTCGTTACCCAAGATTCCATTTTGTTCAACGACACCGTTAAAAACAATATCGGACTTGGTAAAGAAAATGCCACGGATGAAGAAATAATCGAGGCTGCCAAAATAGCCAATGCCCACGATTTTATAAGTGAACTCCCCCATGGGTATGATACCAATATTGGGGATAGTGGAAATAAATTAAGTGGAGGACAAAAGCAAAGGCTATCCATTGCCAGGGCCGTTCTTAAAAATCCACCCATTATGATTCTGGACGAGGCTACCTCTGCCCTGGATACCGAAAGCGAAAGATTGGTACAGGATGCCCTGGAAAAAATGATGCAGAATAGAACCTCCATCGTGATAGCGCATAGACTTTCCACGATACAAAATGCCAATACCATAGTGGTTTTACAAAAGGGTGAGATTGTGGAACAAGGTTCCCACACACAACTAATGGAAAAGGACGGGGTCTATAAAAAGTTGGTTACCATGCAGTCTTTCTAAGCCTTTTTATGGCTTTGTACAATAAGGAATTACACTAGAGGATTGTGGTGTGGCACTCATGGCAGTGCCACTATCTTGTTGAGACCTGTTGCTCCAAAATTTGATTTTGGAAAGACCTATATTTAAGTGTATCCAGATATTCCATAGCCTCCTTGTTGTTGTGGTCTTTAAAGGATTTTGTTGCCCAGTCCATAGCCGAAGTCAAGTCGCCCTTAATTTCGTTCATAACCGCCAAATTGTAACAGGCACGGCCGGCAATTTTTGAATTGGAATTATTTAATTCCTTTTCCCAAAGTTGTGTTGCTCCCTTCCAGTCTCCACTTTCCACCAATTCGGAAGCCTGTTCAAAATTGATGGTACCGCGTACATAGTATGATCTCTCAACACTGTTTTTAAACGGTAGCAGTCGTTGACCATAGTTGCTACCTGTAATCTTGCTCTGTTCCATAAGGGTGTCCTTTCTTCCCTCCATTGCTTTATAGGCTTCCATAGGATTGGTGCCTTTGCCTTTGGATATGATCTGATCGTTAAAAACGATCTCATCGATTATTTCCTTGGATTTTGGATGGTATATTTTCCATCCATTTGCAATAAGGGTTTCCAAGGTGAGTTCTTGGGCCGGTACTTTTACCTTCACCCGCATGAGGTTGGGTTGCATCATCGATGTTTTCTTTAAGGATACTGTGGTTTCCGTATCAAAAAAGGCCATTGAAAAAATAGCATCCACATCGTAGGTATTACAAATATTTTCAATAGAGGTCCAAGAAATGGAATCGTTTCCCATCTCAAAACGTAAATTTTCTTGGGGTACCGAATCCAGGATTTTTATAGTCTCAAAACGGTTGTCCTTTAACAACTCATTGAACAATCCCGTTAGGGCGGCATTCCTACCCTGCTCCAAAAGCCATTGCTCTTCGGCGGCCACCATTCTGTTAAGACCCGTTTTATCCTCTTCTGCCTTTTGCAGTTCACTCCTGTTGACTATACCTATCCTTCTAATTTTTTGCGAAATATGAACAGGTGAAGGTTCCATAGTATGAATTACAATTTCCTTAGTGGAGCCACAGCCCACAATTAAAACGATTAGGCCCAACAAGAATAACTGTGTACAGAACTTGTTCATGCTTCGTGAATTTAATAGTAGGCAAATAGAAATTAATCGTAAAATCATAACCTTTATAAAACTCATTTTATAGTGGAAATATTGTCCTTTTAACCCAAAATTCGAAGGGTATTTGGGTTAGATTGCCATTGACGCATAAAAAATGCCATTTTAAGACTGCCTTTTAATCATTAATAAGGATTTAGCGGAAACTTTGGTTACGCCTAACATTCAGAAAAGTCCGTTTCCCATTTTAGGGATAACGGACTTTTTTGTTGCTGTACTCCATTGAAATAATCCTTGTTAAAGGCATGAAAGTTTAGCGGGATGCTTGCTGTTCCAAGACTTCATTTTGTGATAAACGATATTTAAGAATATTCAAATATCTCAAGGCATCCTTATTATCATAATCCGAATACGATTTTGAAGCCCAATCCATGGCGGCATTCAAATCCCCGTTGATCTCATTTATGATTGCCATATTGTAACAGGCCCTTCCGGCAATTTTCGATTTGGAATTGTCCAATTCCTTTTCCCAAAGTTGGGCAGCNCCTTGCCAATCCCCGGTTTGCGCCCTTCTTTTGGCCACCACGAAATTGTCCGTTCCACGTACATAGTAGTCCCTGCTGATCCTATGTTTGTAAGGAGATAGCCTAGTTCCATAGGCATAGCCAATATTTCTACTTAACTCTTCAACAGCCTCGTTCCTGCGGGCCACGGCTTCGATTGCCTTGACCGGGTTAATACCCTTCCCAGAGGACACCAAGTGATCTGTATAGCCGAATTCGTCCACAATTTGTTTTGTTCGGGGGTTATAGATGCGCCATCCATTTTTTATAAGCGTATTAAGAGTTACTTCATGTGCCGGTACGGACACTTTGACCCCCAAACTGTTCGGAAGCTCCATCATGGTTGGTTTATAGGAAACCTGTGTGTCCGTGTCGTAAAATGCCAAGGAAAAAATAGCGTCCACACTATTGGCCTCACAAATATTTTCTATTATATCCCAGGATAAGCTGGCCGGAAATACATCCAGTCCTTTTCTAATTTCCGTTACGCCATCCAAAATTACTATTTCTTCAAACCTTCCTGTACGGGCCAATGCATCAGATAAGGAGGTAATGGCAACTTCGGCCCCNTTTCTATCGAGATTTAGTCCTTCTGCCGACAATATTTGGTCTATTTTGTCAATTTGCTTATTGCCTTCGGAAGGCAAACTTCTATTAATGATACCTATTCTTTGTATCTCTTTGGGTAGGTGTACTATGGCCGGTTCCGTGGCACCCATGGTTAAATTATTGGTGGCACTACAGGACATNAATAAAATGACCATACCNATATATCCGAGTATTAATCTATGGTTTTTCATGTGGTGGTTTTAATTGGTTATTAAATAATACTGTTGTAATAGCCTAGCAATAAAACATATACTATGCCAAAAATATTGTTCTGTGAACCCACTTTCTTCCTCTTTTTAAGAGTTATCAGGGAGCGTTGGACTAAAAAAAAGGTGGGGCAGGGTATGAAATACATGCACTTACTGTCTTTCCATATTGCACCTATTCCTTACCTTTGAAGGCTATAAATCCTTATGGAAAGGAAAATTGAATAAATGAATAAAATAAGTCCAAAGACGCTTCAAGACCTCGAATTTAATACCGTCCTACTGCAATTGGCTGCTCGATGCACCACAGAACTTGGCAAGGATCAGGTAGTTGGTTTACAGCCATTATCAGACAAAACCGATCTTTTGAACGTTTTGGGCCAAACCTCCGAGTACTTGGCCTCCTATTCCAATGACAATAGGATTCCCGGTCATAATTTTGATGCCATTGACCCGGAATTGAAACTCCTGAAAATTGAGAATACCACCTTGGAAGTAGGCGGGTTCAAGAAAATTGGTTCCATTTGCACAACAGTAGCTACCCATATTAAGTTCTTTATAAAATTTAAGGAGTACTANCCTCTTCTTTATGTGGTGTCGGATGGTATAACACTAAACACAGAAATTCCTCGCAATATTGAAGCTGTCATTGATAAATTTGGGGAAATAAAGGACAATGCTTCCAACGACCTTCAAAATATCCGGTCCCAAATGGTTGTGGTAAAGGGCAAAATAAATCAAAGTTTTGCTTCGGCGCTCAATACCTATCAGGCCTCTGAACTTTTGGACGAAATAAGGGAATCTGTTGTAGATAATAGACGGGTACTTGCCGTTAAGAGCATGTATCGAAAAAAAGTTAGGGGAGCCGTTATGGGGACCTCCAAAACCGGAAGTATTGTCTACATTGAACCGGAGGCTACCCTTAGGTACAGTAGGGAACTCGGTAATCTAGAATTCGAAGAACGGGAAGAGATACAAAAAATTTTGAACGACCTAACCAACCGCATACGTCCCTTTGCCCCTGAATTATATGCTTATCAGGATTTTCTGGTTCATTTGGACATTACGGCGTCCAAGGCAAAGTACGCTTTGGAAATGGATGCCCTATTGCCGGAAATTAGTGAGAGCAGGGAGCTTTATCTAAGGGATGCCTACCATCCCTTGTTGTTTTTGAGCAATAAGTACAAAAAGGAAAAAACATACCCTCAAACCATTGCCCTACATCCCGAAAACAGAATTATAGTCATTTCTGGGCCAAATGCCGGAGGTAAAAGTATTACGCTAAAGACTATTGGTCTTTTACAGATAATGCTGCAGAGCGGTTTATTGATTCCTGTACATGAGCGATCCAAAGTTTGTTTATTCGACAATGTACTGACCGATATAGGGGACAACCAGTCCATTGAGAACCATCTTAGCACCTATAGCTATCGNCTGAAGAACATGAATTACTTCTTGCGCAAATGCAATGATAAAACCCTATTTCTAATTGATGAATTTGGAACCGGAAGTGACCCCGAACTGGGAGGTGCACTGGCCGAGACCTTCTTGGAAGTNTTTTATGACAGAGGTGCCTATGGTGTTATCACTACCCATTATGCCAATCTGAAATTACTGGCCAATGAATTGCCCCATGTTACCAATGCCAATATGCTTTTTGATGGAAAATCGTTGGAACCCACTTATCAATTGGTATTGGGACAGGCCGGNAGCTCCTTTACGTTTGAAGTAGCACAAAAGAATGGCATTCCCTATAGCCTAATAAACAAGGCCAAAAAGAAAATAGAGCGCGGTAAGGTCCGATTTGATGCAACCATTGCNAAACTTCAAAAAGAGCGTAGTAAAATGGAGAAAACGGGCTCCAGACTTCAAGAAGAAGAATCCAAGGCCAGAACGGAAGCCCAAAAATTGGAAGATCTTAACTCCAAGATCAAATCCAAATTGGAGAACTATCAGGAATTGTACGATCATAACCAAAGGATGATCTATTTGGGGAATAAGGTAAATACGGCCGCGGAAAAATATTTTCAGGATAAAAAGAAGCGCAATTTGGTTTCAGAATTAATTCGTATAGTGGAAACCGAGAATAGTAAACGCAAAAAACAAACGGTAAAGGAAGTAAAGGCAATAAAAGAAAGGAAGGCCAAGGTAGAACAGGAGGTGATAAAAAAGGTAGAGGTTATTCGTGAAAAGAAAAAAGTTGAGAAAAAGAAAGCAGAAGTAAAGGAAAAAAATAAGCCACGACCGGTATTTAAAGTAGGCGACCGTGTGCGTTTAATAGATGGAAAGGCGGTGGGGAGCATAGACAGTTTGGAAAAGAACAAGGCCATTGTAAACTATGGTATTTTTACCACTAATGTTGCGGTTGACCAATTGGAATTGGTAGAAAGAAAAATGTAAAAAGTGGTTGGACCATTATGGAAATGAATCAGAACAAGAAAATAATTCTCTTTGACGGGGTATGCAACCTCTGTAATAATTCTGTGCAATATGTTATAGAACACGATAAGGGCGATGCCTATAGGTTTGCAGCACTACAAAGTGAAATTGGAAAGAAGTTGGTCGCAGAGCGGGGAATAGATGCTTCCCTAGTAGATTCCATAATCCTTATAGAACCAGGAGTGGCCTATTATACCAAGTCTACCGCGGCCCTTAAGATTGCCCAATCTTTTGGAGGTGTGTGGCAGTTGGCCAGCGTATTCGAATGGATACCCGAAAAAATCAGGAATTGGGTGTACGACTTCATTGCTAAAAACCGCTATAAATGGTACGGTAAAAAGGAGGCCTGTATGATTCCAAGTCCCGAACTTAAGGAAAAATTTTTATGAGAAGGAAAGTACCTTCCACCCCTATTCGTAAATTTTATTACTAACGAGATAAATGTAAATTTGTAATTATCAATAAACTCATTTTAGATTATGGAATACCGTATAGAAAAGGACACCATGGGCGAGGTTAAAGTGCCGTCCAACAAATATTGGGGAGCCCAAACCGAACGCTCGAGAAATAATTTTAAAATTGGTCCAGCAGCATCAATGCCTTTGGATATAGTTTATGGATTTGCCTATCTAAAAAAGGCAGCGGCCTATGCCAATTTTGAACTAGGTGTACTTTCCGAAGAAAAGAGAGATCGTATTGCCCAAGTATGTGATGAAATTTTAGAGGGTAGGCACGATGATCAATTTCCATTGGTGATATGGCAAACTGGCTCGGGAACCCAAAGTAACATGAACGTTAACGAGGTTATTGCCAATAGGGCCCATGAATTGGCCGGAAAAACAATAGGGGAAGGAGAAAAAACCATACAACCCAATGACGATGTAAATAAATCCCAGTCTTCCAACGATACTTTTCCTACCGGAATGCACATTGCAGCCTATAAAAAGATTGTTGAAGTCACCATACCGGGTATTACGCAACTAAGGAATACATTGGACAAAAAATCCAAAGAATTTGCCAAGGTGGTAAAAATAGGACGAACGCATTTAATGGATGCCACTCCCCTGACCCTGGGCCAGGAAATCTCTGGGTATGTTTCCCAATTGGACCACGGATTAAAAGCATTGAACAATACCTTGGATCATTTGAGTGAATTGGCCCTTGGTGGCACTGCCGTGGGAACAGGTTTAAATACTCCCAAAGGGTATGATATTTTGGTTTCACAATATATTGCCAAATTTACTGGATTGCCATTTAGAACTGCAGAAAACAAGTTTGAGGCCTTGGCCGCGCATGATGCCATAGTGGAAACCCATGGTGCCTTAAAACAATTGGCGGTTAGCCTAAATAAGATAGCCAATGATATTAGAATGATGGCCTCAGGGCCAAGATCCGGGATAGGTGAAATTATTATTCCCGCAAATGAACCGGGGAGCTCCATTATGCCTGGTAAAGTGAACCCTACACAATGTGAGGCTTTAACCATGGTATGTGCCCAGGTGATGGGGAACGATGTTGCTATTGGCGTAGGTGGAACCCAAGGGCATTACGAGCTCAATGTTTTTAAACCTATGATGGCCGCGAACATATTACAATCAGCCCAATTGCTTGGGGATGCCTGTGTTAGTTTCGACGAGAACTGTGCCGTAGGTATAATGCCCAATCACGATGTTATTAAGCAGCTTTTAAACAACTCCTTAATGTTGGTTACGGCCCTAAACACTAAAATTGGTTATTACAAGGCTGCTGAAATTGCCAATACGGCGCATAAAAATGGTACCACATTAAAGGAGGAGGCCATTAATTTGGGTTACGTTACCGCTGCAGAGTATGATGAGTGGGTAAAACCAGAGGATATGGTTGGTACCTTGGAATAATACTTGAAGTCCATAAGTTAAAAACCACCAAGCGCGCAAGCAATGAATTATAAGGTTATACTTAGTATTGAAGCAAGCTGCTAGATGTAGGACCCACTTTAGGCTGAAGTGATAATGGATCAAGACTAATTGTTGTGTTTATGTTAGTTATTGCCATTATCACTTATTGTTTATTGTAGGCTTTGGTCCATAACCATTTTTTTTGCACATCTAAAGTCTTGGCAACTAAATAGATTCAGGATTATCATTAGGCTAAAAGCAGATTTCATGAATTCCTTTAAAAACCGTTGAACCAGCTTATGTTTATAGAAACCGATGAAGGAGGTTCATAAATTGTATCTTCTTTCATTTTCTTTGCTTGTCCAAAGAAAACGAAACAAAAGAAAAGACACCTTCTCCGAGGAATCTTTTAGACCTTGTCTAAAAACCGGTTTCAAAACTCCGCGCTTTTTTCAAAAACAAAAAAGCTGGATCTCGGAGCTTTTGAACCCTATTCTGCGGATCAGGAGGACCAACGACAAGCTTCTCGTTTTGGTTTTCGGCCTATTTTTATTTTCATAGCAAATCAAGGGGTTTCCACATTGGGTGAAGGAAGGCGTCCATAGAGCATTTTACATTAGTGAAAGCGGCCTGGACGCTGCGGCAGTGAAAAGTTCGTAGATTTCAAGAAAAGAAAAATCAGTCTAGCGTTTTTTGGGCGATGCAAAAAATGAACAAGACACCAAATGTAAAACGGATTGTTCTGGCTTTTCATTTAGTGCACACACACTACTTTTGGGAATGATCTATATATATTCCGCTATTGCAGCGAGATTAGTTAAACTAATAAAGGGTATTTAATCCCAAGCCAAGCTCTGCCCCTCACTATAAGGTCCCGATCCAAAGATCGGTGTAATTAAATAAGAAACCCCGCCGATATGGCTGGG
>JGI24723J26617_10002877_pt1 | contig 13026 bp, 9 predicted proteins | sample Cruoilmetagenom6_FD_26617 | JGI IMG/M metagenome (IMG submission 26617) | reverse complement strand
TTTCGCTTTAACGAGCTTTTGCAGCGGTTCGATTTCCCACCAGATATTCTGGGCCATGGTCTCGGCCAGTTTGATCGAAAACTCAGCAAGTTTTTGGTGGGCAACCGCGAGGAGCGCGATCACTTTTGCCCGGCCTTCTTTCACCAAATCGTCGGTGATGGTTGGTAATTCGTCTTCGCACCATTCCTTGATTTTTAATTTTACCCGATCGTGTTCCGCTCTATACGCGTCCGACCGAATTTTGAGCGCCGCTTGTTTGGCAACGATAACCTCCGCCGCGGTTTTGACCGAAATATAGTCTATCGGGTCCTTCCCGCAAGCGGTCTCAATCGCTGCGTATTTGCCTTCAAGCTTTGGAATCTCGAGCGCCATGCCCAAATAGGTTTTAACCAGATCAACGGCATCTTTGGCTTTCTTTTTCTGGGCTTTACAAAAGTCATCGCTGGCTTTCTGGATTTTCGGCAATAACCCCTCGACCACCGCCTTGGCCTCGGCAGCGCGCATTGATTTGGGGATCCGCGGCTATTGCGTCAGCGGCTTTTAGCTCCGCCAAAAGGGGGCTAACGTCCACGCCGCTAGGCGCCAGTTTTGTAATTTGAAGCGCGGCCAGATCCCGCGCTTTTTGAAAAGCAATCAACTCGTCAGCCATCTTGTCTTTCTTCTCGTCCGTCGTCCCCTTTTTGAAAAAGGTTTTCGGCTTGAAGTAGCTGGAAAGAAACTTTTGTTTTGCGGGAGTAAGAGAGGCAAATGGCATGCTTAAATCCTTTTAATCCGAACTATTGGAGCGTTTTGGCGATAGCGACCAGCGCCTCGCGTGCGGTTGCTGCAATTGAGACATTTACAAAGCCGTTATTGGTATCGACATCTTTGAAAAAAGGCTCGTTGAGCGCGGTGGCATAGGTTCTGATCTGACCGGAAGCCTGTTTTTTCAGAGCGTCCCTGTCCGGTCCTTTTGCTGAATTGGTGATCGCGTCGAGTTGATCAATGAGGGCGGTATCAAACACTCTCAACCGTTTGGTGAGATCACGGGCTTCATCGGCCAACGGGGCAAGTTCCGCATCATCTTTGCATTCGGCAATGATCGCATCTTCTAGCTTGGTCATTGCCGTGAGCATTTTCTCACGGGTCTGGCGCCAAAGCACGCTAGCCCGCTGGAATGGCACCACATTGTCCGGGATCACATCTGTCTCAGAGGGGGCTTGATCCCCAAGGGCAAGCAACTTGTCAAACGCCTCTTTCAGTTTGGCGATGATCTTTAGGGCGGTGCCGTGGTCATTGGCTTCGGCTTTTTCAACGGCCATGGCCCATGCGGCCGCCAATTGGGAGCGGTTATCCGGCTTGCCAGCCATAACTTGTTCATACATTTTGGCCATGCCCGGGTGCGCCGCCGCCCACTTTTTGGCCTCCTTGGATTCGGCGCCGTCGCTGGCAGCGTCCAATAACGGTTTGATTTTCTTGGCGACATCAAGGGCGGCTTTAAAATTCCCTTTTTGGGCAGCGCCTAATGCGGCGGCCCAGGCTTTGCCGACCTGACTGGCTTTGTCAGCACTGCTGTTTGCGTAGTTTTTAGCGGCGGCATCCAACTCGTCAAAGACCTTTTTCCAGGCGATGGCTTCCGGGCTGGGTTTGTCTTCGCCGCCTTTTTCCTCGCCAGAGCTATGAGAAGGCGCGGGCGATTTACCACCACCGGTTTCTTCCTCCTCGTCGTCACCGTCTGATTCAAGCACATTGCCGGACGCATCCAACACCACAACCTTCATTGCCATTTTTTGGGTTTTAAAAAATATTCTGGCCTTTTTCGACAACCCGCTCGGCACATCACCTTCGATGCTCAGCATGAGGTTTTTGCCTTTTACAATCACGGTCCCAATCGCAACCTTGGCTGTGTCCCCGGCCTTTTTAGCGGTTTTCCCAAGCATGGTCGGAGATTTTTTGCGATGCAGGTAGATCACCATTGAATCGGGTTTCTTGCCGATACATATCCCGAAATTTATCGGCTTTTTCCGTGCGGCAACGATCAAAGTTTGCATTTCGGCAAGTTCGTCCGGTGTCATAGGCATGGGTTGACCCTCTCGTTTATACGAGCGCTTTGCATTCCCCTCTGACCCGGTTCTTTTGCCGGTTGTGGTTGTTTTGCAACCTTGTTTCCGAAATTAAAATTTGGCTCGGGTCAAAATGAAATGCAAAATGCTTTTAAAAATGGATTTCCGCGCAAAATAATCACGGAGACAATTCAAGAAACCAGTGTTGCGTCAGTTTAGCCTTCTGTCAATTCTTTCTGGAAATTATTTGATATTTATTTGGGTTGTGGGTTTTTTATTGAAAAACGTGACCTCTATTCTTCGTTTCTCTTGGCTTCAGGCGCGGTGTTGTCGCCGAGCGAAGCGAGGCCACAGCGCCGCAGCTTCATTTTTGCCACTTGTTGCAAAAATGCCAACCTGACGCTGGCAACNGGGCGGGTCTTAATGGAAGTCTCGGCTTGGGAAAAGCACCTTGGCCTGTTCGCGCGGGTGGCGAGCGCTGGCCGGGCGGGGGGCGCTGTCTGTGACCGGGTTGGTGGTGCCGACGATGTCAAAATCAGGATGCCCAAGTTCGGAAAGCCGCGCTGACATATCCTCGACATTTTGTGCAATCAGGTGGGTCACAATTCCTTCCCGTTGCAGCACACCGGTCACTTTCAACAGTCGCCCCGAAATAACCGCCTTGCGGAATTTTTTATAAATTGCGCGCCAGACAATCACGTTACACACGCCGGTTTCATCTTCCAGCGTGACAAACACCACCCCCGAGGCCGTGCCGGGGCGCTGGCGGGTGATCACCAAGCCGCATACCGTGTGCCGCCCGAGCGGCGCTTCCAGCAATTCATGGTTGGGGGTCAAGCCNTTCATGCCGGGCCGGAGTAGTTCCATCGGGTGGGCGCGTAAGCTCAGGCGCATCGAGACATAATCTTCCACCACTTCCTCCCCGAGGTTCATCGAAGTCAGGTCCACTTCCGGCTCCAGAATGCCTTCACCTTCAATTGTATCGTTAAACAACGGTAGCGGTTTTTGGGCGCGCAGGGCTTTGACCCGCCAGAGCGCATCGCGCCGCCGCAAGCCCATGCTGGTAAAGGCATCCGCTTCCCCGAGCCGCTCCAGTGCCTTGGCAGGCACGCCCGCGCGCTGCCACAGGCTCTCGGGATCAGGGTAGCCATTCCCGCGCGCTGCGATGATCCACTCGGCATCCTCCTGCCGGAAGCCCTTGATCTGGCGGAACCCGAGCCGCAGGGCAAAACTGCCATCTATCCGGTGCTCAAGCGTGTTATCCCANGCGCTGCCATTTACACAAATGGGTCGAACCTCAACCCCGTGCTCGCGCAGGTCCCGCACGATTTGTGCGGGGGCATAAAAGCCCATGGGCTGGGAATTGAGCAGCGCGCAGGCAAACACCGCCGGGTGGTGGCATTTGAGCCAAGACGAAGCATAAACCAGCAGCGCAAAGCTCGCCGCATGGCTTTCGGGAAAACCGTATTCGCCAAAGCCCTCGATCTGGCCAAAGCAGCGCTCGCAAAAATCCTCGGGGTAGCCCTTGGCCAACATGCCGTTGATGAATTTTTCGCGAAATGTGTTGATGGTGCCCATGCGTTTGAAGGTGGCGAGCGAGCGGCGCAGCCGGTCGGCCTCCTCCGCCGAAAACCCTGCCGCTACAATCGCGATCTGCATCGCCTGCTCCTGAAACAGCGGCACGCCATTGGTTTTTCCAAGCACCGCGCGCAGTTCCTCAGACGGGTATTCCACCGGCTCCTTGCCTTGGCGGCGGCGAATATAGGGGTGGACCATATCCCCCTGAATCGGCCCCGGCCGGATGATTGCGACCTCGATCACGAGGTCATAAAATACACGCGGCTGCATGCGCGGCAAAAAGTTGAGCTGGGCGCGGCTTTCGACCTGAAACACCCCGATCGCATCGGCTTTGCAGAGCATGTCATAGGTTTTCGGGTCTTCCTTGGGCATGTTTTCTAAAGTGTAGCGCGGGCCGCTATGCTGCTCGATCAGGTCAAACGCCTTGCGGATGCAGGTGAGCATGCCAAGCGATAGCACGTCAATTTTCAAAATCCCGAGCGCGTCGATATCGTCTTTGTCCCATTCAATGACCGTGCGGTCCTCCATGGCGGCGTTTTCAATCGGGCAGAGCTCGTCCAGCCGGCCTTTGGTGATGATAAACCCACCCACATGCTGGCTCAAGTGGCGCGGAAAACCGTTGATCTCGTGGATCAGACGGATGGTTTGCATGAGGCGCATATCATCGGGGTTCAGCCCGGCCTCGCGGACTTTTTCCGGCTCAATGGGTTTTTTCGACCACCCCCATATTTGCCCGGAAAGCGCGGCGGTGGTATCAAGGCTCAGCCCCATCACCTTGCCAACCTCGCGGATGGCGGCGCGAGAGCGGAAGTGGATGACGGTGGCGCAAAGCCCCGCACGGTGGCGACCGTATTTTTCATAGATATGCTGGATGACTTCCTCGCGCCGCTCGTGCTCGAAATCCACATCGATGTCGGGCGGCTCGCCGCGCGCCTCGGAGATGAAGCGCTCGAATACCATGGCGATGGTTTCGGGGCCGACCTCGGTAATGCCAAGCGCATAGCAAATGACGGAATTGGCCGCCGAACCACGCCCCTGACAGAGGATTTCCTTTGAGCGGGCAAAGACCACGATGTCATGTACGGTCAGGAAATAGGCGGCAAAGCCGAGCTTTTCGATCAGGGTGAGTTCTTTATCAACCTTTTCCTGGGTATCGGGGGTGACCCCTTTTGGGTACCGCCGCTTCAACCCCTCGCGGGTAAGCCGGGCAAGGCGGGCTTGTGGGGGCTCGTCAGTGCTGATCTCGTCAGGGTATTCATAGGAAAGTTCCGAAAGGTCAAACGTGCAGCGGTTGGCGATTTCCTGCGTGCGGGCAAGGGCGGCGGGATGGTGGCGAAACATGCGGGCCATGTCAGCCGGAGATTTGAGGCGGCGCTCGGCGTTGGGCAGCGCATGGCGGCCGATTTCGTCAATCGTGCAGCCAAGGCGCATGCAGGTGAGCACGTCTGCCAGCTGGCGGCGGCTGGCGCGGTGCATGAGGGTATCTCCCACAGCAACCATGGGCAAGCCGGCGCGCTGGGCCAGCCGGGCAAGCTGGGTGAAACGGCGCTGATCCTGGCCGTCATAGCGCGGCGCAGCGCCGAGAAAGGTCGAGCCGGGAAAGCGGCGCGTCAGCCGCTGGATATGTGGCAAGGCTGTATCCGCGCCGCGCCGCAGGTCTTGCGCTTGTGGCAGAGCGATCAGGATCAGGCCTTCCCCATAAGAGACCAGATCATCTGTGGTGAGGTGGCACTGGCCCTTCTCGGCGCGGCGTTTACCGAGAGTCAGTAATCGCGAAAGCTGGGCATAGGCAGCGCGGTTGGTTGGCAGGGCGAGCCAGTGGGTCTCGTTGTCTTGCAAAACGAGGCGACAGCCCGTGAGCAGGCGTGGCAGGTTCGGGGTGCCGATACGGTTGAGCTCTTGCAGCGCAGACCAGCCGCGGACCACGCCAGCAAGGGTGTTGTGATCGGTGATGGCAATGGCAGGCAAGCCCAGTTCGGCGGCACGGGTAACCAGCTCCTCGGGGTGGCTGGCCCCGTGGAGGAAGGTAAAGTTGCTAGTCGTACAGAGTTCGGCGTAGGTCATCGGGCTGGGCTTTGGATGTGTCTATGAGTAGATTTTAGCGGCGAACCAGAGCTTCCCTGCTGGCGTATCCGGTAATGTGGATTCACAAAGCGTTGGTAGCCAAAACCGGAAAGCCGCATTCTTCACTGTTTGCCAAATACTCTCGGGGGAGCGACGTATGTCGCGGGGGGTGAAACCCCCGACCGAGCGAAGCGAGGCCACGCCCAACGGGAGGTGCCCTGTTGCGTTAGCAACATGGCAACCGACAGGCGGGAGTATTTGGTGCACCGCTATATACCGTTTCATGGGAATTCTCCTTGTACAAACCATCCCGGATTCTGTGGCGTAAAAAACAGCCAGAGCCGACGACCCTCATGCGTCAGTACTCGCCAGTAATCCCGCACCCCGCTGCGCCATTCCGGATGGTCAAACCACCATTCCGGCGCAATCCGCTCGGGGCCGATGGCTTCAGCCACACGAAACCACAGCCGCCGCCAGCGGAAACGTTTGGGAAGCATTGGCCCTCCAGCCGCTATCGGTTCAGCCGGAAAGATCAGGAGCGGGCGCGGTGTCGAGCTGGCCCAACCGGTGCTGCTGGCCTCGCTATAGGCCGCAGGTGCAATGCTGAAGCTCTTTTCCGGCAGATGGCTGTCGGCGGGCAGATAACGGGTAATGTTTTCAAGCCCGATCCGGTTGCCCAGACGGGTAATAATGTCGGCCAGCCCATCAATCCTGGCAGCGCTATAGGTCGAGATCTGGCGGAGGGGAAGCTTCTCCACCTCGACCGCTTCCAGCCGGATCTGGTCAATGCCATATCCTGCTTCCAGCGCTTCCAATCCGCGCTCGAACAGGCGTGCAATACGGGCAGTATCGCGCATCGGGCGCGCCAGCCGAACTTCGGCCTGCACGCTGGCCTGATCCACCCGCCGCGCGGTAAAGACCAGCTTGCGCGCCCCCATTTCCCGCGCTTCCAAACGGTTGCAAAGCTGTGCCAACAACCGCTCTAGCCCGGCGTTAACATCGGCCAGAAGTCCGATGGGCTCTGGCAAAGTCATGCGAAAGGCAAAGGGGGCCGGCGGAGGCAGTGGCGAGACAGGCTCGGGGATGGTGCCCAAAGCCTGATCTAGCCGCAGCAGCACCTCGGCACCAAAACGGCGGGTGAGCGTGGAGCGGGGCAGGTTGGCAAGGTCGCGCACCGTACGGATACCCAGCCGCTGCAGGCTGTTGCAGGTGGCGGGCGGCAGGCGCAGGGCTGTGATAGGCAGCGGAGCGAGGCGGGAGAGGGCATCTCCCGGAGGGGCGATGCCGCCGCCATTGCGCGCCAGGGCCCAGGCCGCACCGCGCGTGTCGGCCAGTCCGGCCCGATGGCTCAGGCCCGCCCGCCGAAGGCGATCTTCCATATCGGCCAGCAGAGGAGATTCGCCGCCCCGCAAATGGGCCGACCCGCTGATATCCAGCGCCAACCCGTCCTCCTCGATCCCGACCCAGGGGCAATATTGCCCGGCCCAGCGCGCCAGCACCTGCATAAAACGGGCATCGGCCAGCGGTTCGGCGCCAGAGGTTTGCAACCCGGGGCACAACACCCGCGCTTCCCCAAGCCCGATCCCCTTTTTCAGCCCTTGCTTTTCGGCTTGCTCGTTCAGGCAATAAACCCGCTCGGTGTTGCTCTGCCGGTGGGTCAGGGCAAAGGGTGCCTCAATCGGGCGGGCGCGCAGCACCCGCTCGCTCGGCAGCCTCGGAAACCACAATGATACCACGCGTCTGCTCATCCCAGCGAGTCACCCACTCCGTTAATGTTCCTGATTTGTTCTTTATAAGCTTCCAACGATGCAGAGTCGAGTCATCAGGTGAAAAATGTGGCGCGCAGTGCCAACGAGTCTCGGCGGCGTGGCTGCCGGAGCCTTCAGGGATTAGGAAAATTCCGGTGGTTTCTCCGGCCTTGGCCGCAAGCTGAAGCCGACGCCCTGTGAAAAGCGTGAGCGGTTGAGAAAGCTGGGTCACAACCACACTAAACGCGGCTGAACGAAGGGCTTCTTCGGCAGCGGCAAGGCTGTCAGCTTGGTTTTGAGTATTGGCAAAAAGTAGATGTTCAGGGCTCAGAAACGGTGAGATTCCCGCTGGATGCAAGCGCTCGGCCTGCCACGATTCGTTGATCCAGAGGCTGGGCTTTGGCTGGTTTGCACAAGCCACAAGGGCAAAGAAAACCGCGCCGGAGCCTTGGGCCTCATGGGCACGGCCGGTGGAAAGCGGAAATAAGTTCTTTAGGCATTCGGGCATTGGTCAATTATGGCCGCAGTGGAAGCCGAGTTCAAGGGTTTGCGCGGCACGCGTCACATAGACCGCCGAGCGTAGCGAGGCCACCGGCAGCCTCCCGCCCGTCGGACGCTGTGTTGCTCCGCAACAAATCGCCTCCCGTTGGGCTTGGCCTCGCTACGCTCGGGAACTGTGCCAAACGCCAATTTGGGGTTTGCGGGGTTTGACGGGCTCGGATAGGATACGCGGATAGCTTGCCCGAGGCAAAAGGAGTGGTGATGCATATCCAACGACGCAGCTTACTGTTGGCCGGGCTGGCCGGGGTTGCGGCGTGGTCGGGCCGAGCCGGGCAAACCGGGCAGGCGCTGGTCGCGGTGGCTACGAATTTTGCCAAGGTGGCGGAAGCATTGAAGCCGGTATTTGAAGCCAGAAGTGGATTTCAGATCACACTGGCCAGCGGCTCCACCGGTAAGCTCTATGCCCAGATCGTTAACGGTGCCCCCTATGATATGCTGTTGTCAGCCGATCAGCTGCGCCCGCAATTACTGGTAGAAGCCGGACTGGGCCATGAGCGCCTTACCTATGCGCGTGGGTTGCTCACCCTGTGGCAACCGCAAACTGGCGAGATAGGCGAGGCAACGTTGCGCGCGGGCCACTTCGCTCATTTGGCCATCGCCAACCCGGTACTTGCCCCCTATGGTTTTGCCGCCCGTGAAGCGCTGGAAGTGATGGATCTGTGGGCACCACTGCAGGCGCAAATAGTTATGGGTCAAAACGTCGGCCAGGCCTTCGCATTGGTCGCCTCGGGCAATGCCGAGCTTGGACTGGTAGCGCAATCTTATGCGCAAGGGCAGGGGGCGAGCTGGCAGGTGCCGAGCATACACTATAGCCCGATCTTGCAAGATGCGGTTCTGCTCGGAACCAACCCAGCAGCCGCGGCTTTTTCTACTTTCCTCACTTCAAAGGAAGCTCAGGAAGTCATTCGCGCCGCAGGATACGGCGAGGTCACTCCATGAGTTTGCCAGACCTCGGCCCGCTTTGGCTTTCGATTCAGCTTGCGGCCGTGACCACCCTCATATTGTTGATCTTCGGCACGCCGCTCGCGTGGTGGTTGGCCACAACGCGCAGCCGGTTCAAACCCGTCGCCGAGGCGATTACCGCCCTGCCTTTGGTGCTGCCTCCAACCGTGCTCGGATTCTATCTGTTGATCCTGTTAAGCCCCAATTCAACCCTTGGCGGCCTCTGGCGGGATGCGACAGGGAGCAGTTTGACATTCTCGTTCAGTGGGCTGGTGCTGGCTTCTATCCTCTACTCTTTGCCGTTTGCGGTGCAACCCCTGCAAGCGGCTTTTGAAGGCGTTGGTCGTGGGCCAATGGAAGCGGCTTCAAGTTTGAGGGCCTCCAAGCTGGACGCATTTTTGACGGTTGCCGTACCACTTTCCAAGCGTGGTTTCTTGACGGCTGGCGTGCTCAGCTTTGCCCACACAATTGGGGAATTCGGTGTGGTGCTTATGGTGGGCGGCAACATTCCGGGCCAAACCCGCGTGATCTCGATCGCAATTTATGAGCAAGTCGAAACGCTCGATTATGCCCAAGCCCATGTGCTTTCTTTAATCCTGCTGGTGTTTTCCTTTGTGGTGCTACTGCTGGTCTATTCCCTGAACCGGCGGATGCCGGTACGTGTGGGTTAGATCATGCAGCTATCGGTTGATATTCGCTTGGCAAAGCCCGACTTTTTCCTCCAAATCACACATGATTTCGAGCTTGGCGGGATCACGGCACTTTTTGGGCCTTCGGGTGTGGGTAAATCCACACTGCTTCGCATCATTTCGGGCTTGGAGGCGAAGTCTTCAGGGCGCGTGGCCTATGGCGATGAAGTTTGGCAGGAAAAAGGGCGCTTCGTGCTGCCGCACAAACGCGGTGTGGGATATGTGTTTCAGGATACTCGGCTATTCTCCCACTTGAATGTTATGCAAAACCTGAAATACGCCACCANGCGAAGCCCTGCCGACAGCCAAATCAGCTTTGAGCCTGTGGTCGAGACGCTTGATCTCGCGCCCCTGCTTGANCGGCAAACCGGATCTCTTTCCGGCGGGGAAAGACAGCGAGTTGCCATTGGCCGGACGCTGCTTTCCGGGCCACGCCTTTTGCTGATGGACGAGCCATTAGCTGCGCTCGACCGCGCGCGAAAGGCAAGCTTACTACCTTATATAGCACGCCTTCCCGATGCGTTTTCACTCCCGGTTATCTATGTGACCCATTCGGTAGAAGAAGTAGCGCGTCTGGCTGACCAAATGGTCGTGCTGGCCGATGGCGGATTATTGGCCTCCGGTGGGGTCACCAAAACACTGGCCCGGCTGGATATCGCAGAAGCCAGCGGTAAGTTTGAAGCGGGCAGCGTGGTGAAGGCGGTTGTGAGCGGGCAGGATGAAGCGTTTAAGCTAACACAGCTTACCGTGGCTGGTCAGTCTGTGAGCATGCCGGCATCCGCTGTTAAAAAGGGCGAAGCATTGCGGCTTAGAATTCGCGCGCGAGATGTGGCAATTGCGCTCCAAAAGCCAGAGGGCCTTAGCATTCGCAACATCTTACAGGGTACGATAAAGGAGATCGCGCAAGAGGCGGAAACGGCCTTTGCCGAAATTCTACTCGATATCGGCGAAGACCAGCGGTTGCGCGCACGGATTACCCGCGCATCCGTGGCAGAACTGGGGTTAAGTGAGGGAATGGTCGTGCAGGCACTGGTAAAAAGCGTTTCGTTTGATCGTCGCGCGTTGCCAAAAGGGTAACCTCAAGGATGGAATGCCGCCGAGCGCAGCGAGGCCACGGTGCCGCAGCTCCATTTTTGCCACTCAAGCGTTTTGCTTGCATAACGCAGGGGTTGCAAAAATGCTTCCGGCCCTTGCGAGCGGAAGGGTGCGCTAAATCTCTTCCACTTCCACAATGCCTTCTATGCTTTTCAAGGCCGAGCGCATTTGCGGGTTCACCGGATATTGACCGGGGAGCGATATTTCGACTTCGCCGGGCAGGTCCGCCGCTGTCAGTATCAGGTTGACTGGCCCGCGCGCGCCTTTGACATCATTGGCCAATAGGTTGGCAAGCCGTGGCACAGCCTCGGTTGCGTTTACAAATACCTTTAGCCCCTTGGCCGCCACCCCGGCAATTGCGCTGTCTACCGGCACAATACCGCGTGCCAACAGTTTCAGCTGATCGCCTTCATTGGTGGCCTCAACCGAGAGCACGACGTTCTGGCCAACGGTGAGTAGATCCCCCGATTTGTCCAGAACGTCGGAAAAAACCGTCACTTCGAACAGGCCTGAAGGGTCTGAGCATTGGACAAAGGCAAAGGCGTTGCCCCGTGCGGATTTTCGGCGCTGTACNCCCGCGACCGTGCCGGCGATTTTTGCGGCCACGGCCGTTACGCCTTCACTTTTTTGCGTCAGTTCCTCGAGCGTAAAGACCGGTGGGCGCTGGCGTTTGAGCGGGCCAACGTAGTCATCGAGCGGGTGGCCGGAAAGGTAAAATCCTACAGCCGCTTGTTCCTGAGTCAGCCGCTCGGTTTGGAGCCAGTCATCTGGCATGGGCAGGCGGGGTGGTGGCAGGTCTTCACCGCTATCCCCAAACAGGCTGTTCTGGCTAGAGTTCTTTTGCTCGAAATTGGCCGCTGAATAAGCCACGAGCCCGTCTGCGCTTACCAGCACTTTGTGACGGTTGCTATCGAGTTGGTCAAATGCTCCGGCGCGGGCCAGCATCTCAAACGGGCGCTTGCCCATCCTTTTCAAATCGACACGGCGGGCGAAATCAAACAGGTCTTTGAATGCGCCGCCGTCTTCGCGCGCGGCCTCGATCAGTTTCATCGCTTCCACGCCCACGTTTTTGAGCCCGCCAAGNGCATAGGCGATTTGGCCGTCAACCACGCTAAAAGTAGCCGCCGAGCGGTTCACACAAGGCGGGATCATCTCGATCTCCAGCCGTTTGACCTCTCGGAAGTAGACATGCAACTTGTCGGTCAAATGAATATCGCAGTTCATCACACCGGCCATAAATTCAACCGGATGATTGGCCTTGAGCCAAGCGGTTTGGTAGGAAACCACGGCATAAGCCGCCGCGTGGGATTTGTTAAAGCCGTAATTGGCGAACTTCTCCAAAAGGTCAAAAACCTGAGTGGCTTTCTTTTTATCAACCCCGTTTTCCAGCGCGCCTTTTTCAAACTTTGGCCGCTCCTTGGCCATTTCNTCAGCGATCTTTTTACCCATGGCNCGGCGCAGCAGGTCAGCNCCGCCNAGGCTGTAGCCCGCCATTTCCTGCGCGATCTGCATCACCTGTTCCTGNTAAACAATGATGCCCTGGGTTTCGTCCAGCAANTGGTCAATCGAAGGATGCAGCTTGTCNCGCTCCTCCACNCCGTTTTTCACTTTGCAGAACTTTGGAATGTTTTCCATNGGGCCCGGGCGGTAGAGCGCCACCAGCGCCACAATGTCCTCGATACAGGTCGGCTTCATCTGGCGAAGCGCATCCATCATGCCCGAGCTCTCCACCTGAAACACGGCCACGGTTTTGGCGGAGGCATAAAGCTCGTAGGTCGGCTCGTCATCCAGCGGGATTAGGCCGATATCAATTTCCACGCCGCGATCTTTGAGCAGATCAAGCGCGTTTTGAATAACCGTCAGGGTTTTCAGGCCCAGAAAGTCAAATTTCACCAGCCCCGCTGGCTCCACCCATTTCATGTTGAACTGGGTGGCGGGCATATCCGAGCGCGGATCTTTATAGAGCGGGACCAACTCGTCCAACGGGCGGTCACCGATCACCACGCCCGCCGCGTGGGTAGAGGCATTGCGCAGCAGGCCTTCCACTTGCTCAGCATAGTTCAAGAGCCGCGCCACCACCTCTTCTTCCTCAGCCGCTTCGCGCAGTTTTGGTTCGTCTTTTAACGCCTTGCCGATGCTGACAGGCTTCACCCCTTCCACGGGAATAAGCTTGGATAGCCNATCCACCTGCATATANGGCATTTGTAAAACCCGTCCGACATCCCGCACGGCGGCTTTGGAAAGCAGCGCCCCAAATGTGATGATCTGGGCTACGCGGTCGCGGCCGTATTTCTCCTGCACGTAAGT
>JGI24723J26617_10002876_pt1 | contig 13033 bp, 9 predicted proteins | sample Cruoilmetagenom6_FD_26617 | JGI IMG/M metagenome (IMG submission 26617) | reverse complement strand
TATCTCCTGCCCGATGGTCTGCGCGTCCTGCGGGTCAAACGCGTTCACCCTGACCTCTATCAGCCCCGATCCCGACGTATAGGACACCTGCACCATCCGCCGCCAATAATCGCGCAGCTCCTCTCGCGTGGCATCCGGCGACAGCGCGAAGACCGGGTCGCGCGCGTGATACCGGTTGAACATGCTGCGCACGTCATGCAGCGCGTCGACCGTCAGGATCATGTCCTGCGAATGGATGAACTCGAACAGCACGTCGCTGTCCGATGAGCTCCCGCTTGAAAGCTTCCCCAGATTGCCCAGGAAGTCGGTCGGCGTCGGCGCCTCCTCGCGCCGGATCGTGAACCCCGCATAGGAAGCGTATTGATCCGCGCTGCGCTCCCACAGGTACCAGGCCGTCACCAGCGAGGGCAGCAGGATCATCACCTGCGCCGAGATCATCAGGAACAGATGCCGCGGTCGCGCGCGCGCCCTCAGGACAGGCGGACGCACGCGCCGTGCCTTGGCCGGAGATTTAACCTCTGGTTGTGTCGCTTGCGACGCCTTGCCGCGACTTGGCGATTGATCCCCGGCCACTGGTATGGTCCACTTCACTCGTGATCTGCGATACCGTTTCACAATCCAGAGATGAATTCCAGTGGCGATGACTCCGACACCCGTGACCGCCGACCAGCGCCCCGCCACCGGGTTCCGCATGGCGCGGGTCGTCCTTGCGCTGATCCTGCGCGAGATGTCCTCGACCTACGGAAGATCGCCCGGCGGCTATGCCTGGGCCGTGCTGCAACCCATCGGCACCATCGTGATCCTTGCCATCGCCTTCTCACTCTTGCTGCGTGCGCCCTCTCTCGGCACCAGCTTCCTGCTGTTCTACGCATCGGGGCTGCTGCCGCTCAGGCTGTTTCAGGAAATGGCCGGCAATGTCGGCGCCGCCATCAGCTTCAACCGCGCCCTTCTGGAATATCCCCGCGTCACCTTCATCGACGTGATCGTCGCGCGCGCATTGCTGGTCCTGCTCACGCAGGCGATGGTCGCCACCTTGATCCTGTCCGGCATCTTCGCATGGGGCGACATCCGTGAGTCCGTCGATCTGGCCCCCATTGTCACCGGCTTCTCGGCGGCTGCGTTCCTGGGCGTCGGCTTCGGCGTATTCAACTGCTTCGCGATGTTTTCCTTCCCGCTGTGGAAGACCCTCTGGACGATGCTCACCCGGCCCCTGATCCTGATTTCCGGCGTCTTCTACCTTTTCGAGGACCTGCCCCCCAACATTCAGGACCTGCTCTGGTTCAACCCGCTCCTGCATGTAGCGGGCATCACCCGGCAGGGCTTCTACTCGATCTATGAACCGGGCTACATCTCGCCGGTATTGATCCTTGGCACGGCGCTCGTGCCGATGCTGTTCGGCTTTCTACTGCTGTTCCGCTTCGGGCGCAGCATGTTGCACAACTAGGGGCGCGCGGCCGGCGCCGGCCTTACGCGGCGTCGCGGCTACGGGGCGGGTCCGTCCATTTCAGCTTGTCGCGCTGCACCTGCTCCACCGGCAGGATATCCTGTCCCTTCACATTCAGCGCCGCATCCACATGCCTGATATCCCGGCACAGTCGACGCAACCCGTCAGGCTCCAGGCTGGCGGCATGGTCGGTGCCCTTCCATGTCCGGTCCAGCGTGAAATGCCGCTCGATATGGGTGAACTTGCCCCAGGCCTCGGCCTCCATCATCCGGCCCACCGCCAGCGCCGCGACATCCGCCGCGATCCCCAGATGATGACCCGAGAACCCGATTCCCTTCACTCGCGTCCCGAACCGTTCCATCAGGTTGCGGATCTCGAGCAGGCAGACATCCTCGAACGCCACCGGGTAGCCCGATGTGCAGCTGTAAACCACCAGGTCCCTCGCGCGCCCCCGCTCTTCGTAGAACGCGATCAGCTCGGCAATCTCCTGCCCCGTGGACATGCCAGTCGAAACATGGATCTCGCCGCCGTAATGCTCGCACAGATAGCTCTGCAATTCGTAATGCTGGTTCGTCGCCGACGGGATCTTCAGCATCGGCGGCTCCAGCGCCGCCATTTCCCGCGCCGAGGTCAGGTCCCACACGCTGGTCGAATAGGCGATTCCGTTCTCCTTGCAGGCGGCGATCAGATCGCGGTGCTGCTCGGTATCGAATTCCAGGAACTCGCGATGCGCCCCGTATGTCGGGCCATAGGCGTTGTCGGGCACCGGGTGCGGCGCGTCATATTGTTCGGGACTCAGCAATTCCCGATTGTGCCGTTTCTGGAACTTGGCGACATCGGCATTGCAAACCTTTGCCGCAACACGAATCAACTCAAGCGCGATTTCGAAACTGCCTTTGTGATTGCAGCCGATCTCGGCGACTACCTGAACTGCACGATCCGACATCACCAAAACACCCTTTGCACATTTCAACCTATGGTTTATTACCAGACCTGTGCTAACAAAGTGTCAACGCTCGAGTCAAATCGAATTGTCCGATCCCATCCGCCCCGATCAGCCGCCGCTCGTCTCGGTTCTGATGCCTGCGCATAACGCTCAGGTCTGGATGTCGCGCGCGATCCGTTCGGTGCGCGATCAGCGATCCCCTGACTGGGAGCTGCTGATCGTCGACGATGCTTCCGATGATGCCACCGGGGCGCTGGCCCGCTCCGCCGCCGCGCAGGATGCGCGCATCCGCGTCCTCACCTCCCCCCGCCACTTGGGCGCCGCCGAGGCCCGCAACATGGCGCTGGCGCAGGCACAGGGTCGATTCATCGCCTTTCTCGACACCGATGACACCTGGCATCCCGACAAGCTGCACCTGCAGATCCGGTTCATGTGCGAAACCGGCGCCGCCTTGTCCTACACCGGTTTCTGGCGCGTGCGGGGCGCGCACCGGCACGAAGTCCGCGTTCCCGCCGAAATCACCCGCAAACGGCTGTTGCGCGGCAATGTCATCGGCTGCCTGACCGCGATCTATGACAGCCACGCCTTTGGCAAGGTGCCGATGCCGTCGCTCCCGCTGCGGCATGACTATGCGCTCTGGCTCGATCTTCTTTCGCGCTCTGGCAGCGCGCGTGGCCTGACACGCCCGCTGGCCACACATTTCCGGCGCAAGGGGTCGCTGTCGTCGAACCGGCTCCATGCGCTCTTCGCCACCTGGCGGATATACCGCCGTCACGCCGCGCTCGGGCGCGCCTCCGCTGCGATGTGCCTGTCATCGCATGTCATCGGGCGCATGCTGCGTGGCTAGAGCGGCGCGCACATTGCGCCAGGACCACAGAACGAGGGTATCATGAGTTTGAAAAAGCGTCTCGAATCCGCGCTGAAAGCCTTCGGCGAGCCCTCGCTGGTCATGCCGCGGCAAGAGCTGCTGCACATGATCGACGACCGTTTGCGCCTGGCCCTCGCCGCGATCGAATCCCAGACCGAAGCCGCGCTCGAGGCCGCCCGTCAGGTTCCGGCGACCGATGCCGCGCTCGCCCGCGACGGCGAAGCCTGGACACAAGCCGCGCCCCGGTGGGACAGGGTCCGCGATCTGGCGCGGGACGCGCTTTCGCAGGCCGGGGTTTCAGGCGGCACCATGCTCGAGATCGGTGGCCGCCTGAACCCGCGCAATGCGGATTTCCCGGAATTTGCCTATCAGGCGCTCGATTTCGAGGACGCCCCCGGCGCCGGTGTCGCGGTCACCACTGGCGACATCACCAATTGCCCGCAGATTCCCGATGAAAGCTACGATTTCATCTTCAGCTTCGATGTCTTTGAACATATCGACAAGCCTTGGCTTGCCGCCTCCGAGATCACCCGCCTGCTGCGCCCTGGTGGCGTGACAATGCATTCCACGCTGTTTTCGTGGCGCTATCATCCCTGTCCCATCGACTACTGGCGCTATTCGGCCGAGGGGCTGAAATCGCTGTTCGAGGGGCTGGATTGCCTGCATTCTGATTTCGACTATGCCGAGCGGCGGCGCGACATTCGCGGGCGCAACCGCAATGCCGTCACCCCCGACGCTTTCGGGGGCTGGCGCGAGAATGTTCGCGTGAACTATGCCGGGATGAAGCCGAAGCCGCGCTGACGCGCGGCCCCGTTCCTTATTCCGCCGGAATTGCCGTATCCTCGATGCCCAACGGATGCTCCAGCTTGTTGAGCATCTCCTTGGGACAGACCTGCACGAACCGGGTTTTCTCATGGTCCCAGTATCGCAGGATCTGCTCGGCCTTCTGGCTCCCGGTTTCCTCGACATGGCGCCGGATCAACCCTTCCAGTTCGCTCAGGTAAGGCTCCTGCGTCACCGCGCATGTGACCACCGACTCCATGTTGATCAGCTTGTCGGTCTCACCTTCGGGGTCATACAGATACGCCATCCCGCCGGTCATGCCCGCACCGAAATTGGCACCCACCGGCCCCAGGATCACCGCGACGCCGCCGGTCGTGTATTCGCAGCCATTGCTGCCGCAGCCCTCGACCACCACATGCGCCCCCGAGTTGCGCACCGCGAACCGCTCGCCCGCGCGTCCGGCGGCAAAAAGATNCCCCGCCGTCGCGCCATAAAGCACGGTATTGCCGATGATCGTGTTGTCGCAGGCCACCAGCGGGCTCGCCATCGGCGGGCGCACCACGACGGTGCCCCCCGACAAACCCTTGCCGACATAGTCGTTGGCATCCCCCGACACTTCCAGCTTCAGCCCCGGCGCCGCGAAGGCCCCCAGGCTCTGCCCCGCGCTGCCCGTCAGCTTGACGGTCAGGTGGTCCGGCTGCAGGCTGTTGCGCATCCCGAAATTGCGCACGATGTGGCTCGAGACGCGGGTGCCCACGGTGCGGTCGGTATTCTGCACGGCATAATGCAGCTGCATCTTCTCGCCGTCCTTCAGGAACCGCGCCGCATCCCGCACGATCTCGGCATCCAGCGTGTCGGGCACCGGGTTGCGGGGCTTGTTGCGGTCATAGACATTGTCCTTGGCCCCATCCACCGTGATCAGCATCGGGTTCAGGTCCAGGTCGTCCAGATGCGCGGCGCCCCGGCTGACCTGCGTCAGCAGGTCGGCCCGCCCGATAACCTCGTCCAGGCTGCGCGCGCCGATACTGGCCAGCAACTCGCGCACTTCCTGCGCATAGAAGGTGATCAGGTTCACCACCTTGTCGGCATTGCCGGTGAACTTGGCGCGCAGCGCCTCATCCTGCGTGCACACGCCCACCGGGCAGGTGTTGCTCTGGCACTGGCGCACCATGATACAGCCCATCGCGATCAGCGCGGCGGTGCCGATCCCGTATTCCTCGGCCCCCATCATCGCCGCCATGACGATATCGCGCCCCGTGCGCAGCCCGCCATCGGTGCGCAGCGTCACCCGGTCGCGCAGCTTGTTCATCGACAGAACCTGATGCGCCTCGGTGATGCCCATCTCCCAGGGCAAGCCGACATACTTGATCGACGTGGCCGGGCTTGCCCCGGTGCCGCCATTATGCCCCGAGATCAGGATCACGTCGGCCTTCGCCTTGGCCACACCGGCCGCGATCGTGCCGACACCCGACTGCGCCACCAGCTTCACGCAGACCTTCACCGTCGGGTTGATCTGCTTGAGGTCATAGATCAGCTGCGCCAGGTCCTCGATCGAATAGATGTCGTGATGGGGGGGCGGCGAAATCAGTGTAACCCCCGGCGTCGAATGGCGCAGCCTTGCGATCAGCTTGGTCACCTTCATCCCCGGTAGCTGTCCACCCTCGCCCGGCTTGGCGCCCTGCGCCACCTTGATCTCAAGCTCTTCGCACTGGTTGAGGTATTCCGCCGTCACCCCGAACCGCCCCGACGCGACCTGCTTGATCTTGGCGCTCGGATTGTCGCCATTGGGCTCGGGCACGAAATGCGCCGGGTCCTCGCCACCCTCGCCTGAATCGCTGCGCGCACCGATCCGGTTCATCGCCACGTTCAGGGTCTTGTGCGCCTCCGGGCTCAGGGCCCCAAGGCTCATCCCCGGCGTCACGAACCGCTTGCGGATCGCGGTCACGCTTTCCACCTCTTCCAGCGGAATCGGCTCGCCAAGGGGCTTGATCGCCATCAGGTCGCGCAGGTGAATGGGCGGGTTGGCCTCCATCGCCTTGGAATACTGCTTCCACAGGGAAAACGACGCCTTGTTGCACGCCATCTGCATCATGTGCATCGTCTGCGCGCCCCATGCATGGGTCTCGCCCGACTTGCGCATCTTGTAGAAACCGCCAATCGGCAGCACATCCTGCGAGCCGGAGAACGCCATCCTGTGAATGTCCTCCAGCTTCCCCTGGATACCGCTCACGCCGATGCCGCTGATGCGGCTGGTCAGGCCGGGGAAATACTCGGCACACATCGCCCGGCTCAGGCCCACGGCCTCGAAGTTGAGGCCCCCCCGATAGGACGAGATCACCGAGATCCCCATCTTCGACATGATCTTCAGCAGGCCCTGGTCGATCGCCTCGCGATACCGCGTCACGGCCTCGGTCAGGGTGCCATCCAGCAGGCCCCGGTCCAGCCGGTCGGCCAGCGTGTCCTCGGCCAGGTAGGCATTGACCACCGTGGCGCCCGCGCCGATCAGCACGGCAAAATAATGCGGGTCGATACACTCGGCCGAGCGCACATTGAGCGAACAGAACGTCCTGAGCCCCTTGCGCGTCAGATGCCCGTGAACCGCGCTCGTGGCCAGAATCATCGGCATCCCGACACGGGTTTCCCCCAGACGGTGATCGCTCAGCACCAGGTGTCCGGCACCACTGCGCACGGCATCCTCGGCCTCGGCACGGATACGTTCCAGCCCGGCCTGCAACGCGCCCGGTCCGGGCTCGAAGCTGCAATCGATCTCGGTCACCGCGCCCTCGAACTGGCGCATCAGTCCGTCCCATTGGGCATTGCCCACGAACGGGCTTTCCAGCACCAGGATCTCGGTCTGCGCGCTGCTCTCATCCAGCACGTTCTTGAGGTTCCCGAACCGCGTCTTCAGGCTCATCACCCGGTATTCGCGCAGGCTGTCGATGGGCGGGTTCGTCACCTGGCTGAAATTCTGACGGAAATAATGGCTCAGCGGGCGGTATTTCTTGGACAGGACCGCGCTTGGCGTGTCGTCGCCCATGCTGGCTACGGCCTCCTTGGCATCCTCGGCCATCGGCGCCAGGATCGTCTCGATCTCCTCCACCGAATAGCCCGCAGCGATCTGCCTCCGGCGCAGCTCGGCGCCCGTGAATATCGGCGCCTCGGCTACACTGCCCAGCACCTCGTCCAGATCCTTGATCTTGCCGACCCATTCGCCGAACGGCTGGGCATGGGCCATTTTGTCCTTGATCTCGGTATCGTGGTAAAGCTGGCCCTCCTGCATGTCCACGGCCAGCAACTGACCGGGGCCGAGCGCGCCCTTTTCCTTCACCGTCGCCTCGTCGATCGGCACCATCCCCGCTTCGGACCCGGCAATCACCAGACCGTCGCCGGTCACCACGTAACGCATCGGGCGCAGCCCGTTGCGGTCAAGCCCGGCACAGACCCAGCGACCATCGGTCATCGCCAGCGCGGCAGGCCCGTCCCAGGGCTCCATCACCGAGTTGCAATAGGAATACATGTCCCGCCAGGCCTGCGGCAGCTCCTCGGCCTGCTTCGACCAGCTTTCCGGCACCATCATCGTCTTGGCCATCGGCGCGTTGCGCCCGGCCCGCACCAGCACCTCGAACACGGCATCCAGCGCCGCGCTGTCGGACGAGCCGCCGGGGATGATCGGCTTGATATCCTCGGCCATCTCGCCAAAGGCGCCGCTGGCCATGCGGATCTCATGGCTCTTCATCCAGTTGATATTGCCCTTGAGCGTGTTGATCTCGCCGTTATGGGCCAGCATCCGGAACGGCTGCGCCAGCCACCATTGCGGAAAGGTGTTGGTGGAATAGCGCTGGTGATAGATCGCGAATGCCGATTTGAACCGCTCATCCTGAAGGTCGGGATAGAAGTCCGCCACCTGCTCGGCCAGCATCATGCCCTTGTAGATGATACTGCGGCAGGACAGCGACGCGATATAGAGCCCGGTGATCCCCTCTGCCGCGGCGGCCTTCTCGATCCGGCGGCGAATGACGTAAAGCTCGCGCTCGAAATCCTCTTCGGCGATCCCCTTCCCGTTGGAAATCAGGATCTGCTCGATCTCGGGACGCGTCGCGTTGGCCTTTTCGCCAAGGCAGCTGACCTCGACCGGCACATGGCGCCAGCCATAGATATAATGCCCCATCCGCAGCACTTCGGTTTCCACGATGGTCCGGCAGGTCTCCTGCGCCCCGAAATTGGTGCGCGGCAGAAACACCTGCCCGACAGCCATCAGCCGGTCTTCATGCGGCTCGTGCCCGGTGCGCCGGATCTGATCGTAAAAGAACGGCACCGGAATCTGCACATGGATACCCGCGCCGTCGCCGGTCTTGCCGTCCGCATCCACCGCCCCGCGATGCCAGATCGCCTTGAGCGCGGTGATCCCGGCCTCGACGACCTTGCGGCTCGGCTTGCCATCCACCGACACCACAAGACCCACCCCGCACGAGGAATGCTCCTCGGATTCGGAATACATGCCGTTCTCGGCCAGCCACTTGCGTTCGGCCTCTTGCTTGGCCTGCCAGTTAAGATCCAGTTTCGTCATCGTTCTTAACCCTTCGTTCAACGGGTGGGTCAGGCTGCCTGACCTTATTTTCGTTCTCTCGCCGTGCGTTTCGGCGCGGTTTTCGGGTTCTGTACCGAATATTTGGGCGAAGCCCCGGTTTCGGTACAAAACCGCTGTACAAATCGGACGTTTTGTACCGAATTCTACTCCGCCGCGACCGACTGCGCGTCGTTCAGATAGTCCAGCATCGCCGCAGCGGAATCGCGCCCGTCGCGGATCGCCCAGACCACAAGGCTGGCTCCGCGAACGATGTCGCCCACCGCGAAAACCCCGTCCATCGCGGTCTGCCCGGTGGTGAATTCCGCCTTGATCGTTCCCCAGCGCGTGACCTCAAGTTCCTTTTGATTCCATAGTGTTGGAAGGTCTTCAGGCTCAAAACCCAGCGCCTTGATGACAAGGTCGGCGGGCTCGTCATGCTCCGCACCCTCGATCGGTTCGGGGCTCTGGCGGCCCGTCGCGTCGGGCTGGCCAAGGCGCATCTGCTGCACCTTCACCATGCTCACCGGATCGCCTGCAAAGCCTTTGGGTGCGCTAAGCCATTGGAACTCAACGCCTTCTTCCTCGGCATTCTGCACTTCGCGCTGGCTGCCCGGCATGTTCTCGCGGTCCCGGCGATACAGGCATTTGACCGATTTGGCCCCCTGACGAACGGCAGTTCGGACACAATCCATAGCGGTGTCGCCACCCCCGATCACCACAACTTGTTTGCCCTCGGCATTCAGCTCGCCGCTTTCATACTCCGGCACGCTGTCGCCAAAGGACAACCGGTTGCTCGCCGTCAGATAGTCGATCGCCCGCACGATCCCCTTGGCCCCGGCCCCCGGACCCGGCAGATCGCGGCTCTTGTAGACCCCTGTAGCGATCAGCAACGCATTGTGTTTATTGCGAATTTCATCGAAGGCGATATCCTTGCCGACATCGCAGTTCAGTACGAATTCAACCCCGCCCTGCTCCAGCTGTTCGATCCGGCGCATGACCACATCCTTCTCCAGCTTGAAGCCGGGAATCCCATAGGTCATCAATCCGCCACCGCGGTCATAGCGGTCATAGACGGTCACCTGCACCCCGGCCCGCCGCAGCACATCCGCCGCCGCCAGACCACCCGGCCCGGCACCGATTATCCCAACGGATTCAGCACGTTCCTGGCTCGGCTGGATCGGCTTCACCCAGCCTTCGTCCCAGGCGGTATCGGTGATATACTTCTCGACGGCGCCGATGGTCACGGTGCCATGACCCGACTGTTCGATCACGCAATTCCCCTCGCACAGCCTGTCCTGTGGGCAGATCCGCCCACAAATCTCGGGAAAGGTATTGGTCGCCTGGCTGATGTCATAAGCCTCCTGCAACCGCCCTTCCGCCGTCAGGCGCAACCAGTCGGGAATGTTGTTATGCAACGGGCAATGCGACTGGCAATAAGGCACGCCACACTGGCTGCACCGGCCCGCCTGCTCCTTGGCCTTCGCATCCGCGTATTCCGCATAAATCTCGTTAAAATCCTCTCGGCGAACGCTCGCCGCACGTTTTTCGGGCATGTCCCGACCAACGGTTACGAATTTCAGCATCGGTTGCTTTGCCACGGCATGGCCTCCGGAAAAATCTTGCACCGCGCTTGTCTAATCCAAGTCTTCAACAAATAAAAGTCACAAACACTTACCTATTATTAAATAATTCCCTCCCCACCGAGCCCTCTGGTAAGGAAACTTCAATACTTTAATTCCGATTCGGACCTAAATGGTTACTTTCCATCGAATCTCAGTGGTTTATAGCTGGCCGCACAGATTATCAGCAGGGCGCCGCCGATGCCGCTTTTCCATTTGCTTCTCGTCGCCATCATTCAGGGCGTGACCGAATTTCTGCCGGTTTCATCCTCGGGACACCTGATCCTTTTGCCGAATCTCGCGGGTCTCGACGATCAGGGGCAGGTCATCGACGTGTCCGTTCATGTGGGAACGCTTTTTGCCGTCGTTCTCTATTTCTGGCGCGATGTCGGGCTTGCGATCCTCGGCCTGCCCCGCCTGTTGACCGGACGCGTCGACACGCCCGGCTCCTGCCTTGCCATGCTGCTTCTGGCGGCCTCGATCCCCGTAGTGGCCCTGGGCCTGCTGCTTCACCTCACCGGCCTCGATGCCGAGATGCGCTCCATCAAGGTGATCGGATGGGCCATGCTGGTTTTCGGTATCGTCCTCTATTGGGCCGATCAGGCAGGCCCCGGCCGGAAAAAAGCCGAAGACTGGAACCTCCAGGACGCGATGGTCATCGGTGTTTGGCAGGCCATCGCACTGATTCCCGGCACCTCGCGCTCGGGCATCACGATCACCGGCGCACGTTTCCTGGGTTATACGCGCCGCGACGCCGCGCGTCTGTCGATGCTCATGTCGATCCCCACGATCATTGCCAGCGGCGTTCTTCTGGGCGCCGAATCCGTCGTCGACGCCAATGTATCCCTGTTGCGGGAAGGGCTGATCGCCGCCGCGATGGCCTTTGGCGCGGCGCTTCTGGCGCTGTCGGTAATGATGCGTCTGCTCAACAGGGTCAGCTTCACGCCCTATGTGATCTACCGGATCGCCCTGGGCATTGTGCTGCTGGTCGTTGCTTACCGCTGAGGGCGCAGCCTGCTGGCGGATTCCTTGATCGCCTCGTACTGACCTGCCGGGCGGAAGCGCCACAGGTAGTCTGGCATGACAACCTCCATCGCCACCGGTCTGATCCCGAGATCAGCAAAGCCGCGCGCCTCGCCGGAAACCACGTTATCCACCCGAAGGCTGCGCACCTGGTCCCGCGTGATCTGCGGCGGGATCAGGCCCAGAGACAATGTCTGCACCAGCTCGAAACCCCAGGCCATCGCAGCGGCGAGGCCGAAGGGAATATTCATGATGAGCCGGCGTCGGCGGATCACCTTGAGCATCTGTTGCATCAGCTCGCGGAAGGTATTCACATCCGGCCCGCCCAGCTCATAGATACCCGAGGGCGCAACGCCGGTGGCGCCCATCTCAGCGGCCTGCGCCACGTCATCCACATAAACGGGTTGAAACCGGGTCTCGGCACCCACGACCGGAAGAACCGGGCTGAACCGCGTCATTCCCGCGAAACGGTTGAAGAAATCGTCCTCGGGACCAAAAATAACCGACGGGCGCAGGATCACCGCACCGGGAAACGCATCCTGAATTGCCTTCTCGCCTTGCGCCTTGGTCTGCGCATAGACGCTCTCCGACCCCTCGTTGGCGCCGATCGCCGAAATCTGCACGAGCCGCGCCACGCCTTCTTCGGCGGCGATGCGGGCGATGCGCGCCGCGCCTTCGTTCTGGACCGCGTCGAAATTGTTCTTGCCCTTCCGGTCGAACGTGCCGACGCAGTTCACCACCGCATCCGCGCCGCGCGCCACCGCGCGCACGCTGGCATCGTCGCGAATGTTGCAGAACACCGGTTCCACCTGCCCGACAGTGCCATAAGGTTTGACATGCATCGCCTCATTCGGGCGGCGCACCGCCACGCGAACCCTCCAGCCCGCCTTGGCCATGCGCCGTGCAATATAGCGACCGACAAACCCCGATCCGCCGTAGATGGTGACGAGTTTCGACATCTCTGGATCTCCCGCTTGGATTTCACCCCTTCCTAATGCTCCGTGCCGTTTTGAACAAGGACATATGGCGATTGCAGCAAATCTATGAAATCGCCGTTGACACGCCACGGCGCCGGGTCTAAATGGCGGCTTCACGACACCTGCCCAGGTGGCGGAATTGGTAGACGCGCTAGCTTCAGGTGCTAGTGTCCGTATGGACGTGGAGGTTCGAGTCCTCTCCTGGGCACCATTAAAACCCCCTTAAATAATTGATATTAAACCAACAACCGGCGAACAAGATTGGATTCATCCACCTTGTTATCCACCTTCTATGCTTCATTGGGCAGTAGGTCCGGTATCTTTTGCAGCCGGATGAAAATTGCTGGGTTGAGGCACAGTTCGGCGTAGGTTCATCTCAATTGCTCGGCGCAATACGTCGCCGATGCGCATCTCCGTTTTTCTCAGTGCATCGCTCGGTTGCAAGGCTTAGTAATGTGAGCATCATGTATCGTGCCGAATTGAGGGAAGTCGGGAATGAATGCCGTCGAGATCGAAGAAGCCGTATCGGCACTGGCTGCACAGCGTTTCGACCCCGATGAGTTCCCCTTCACCTTTCTCGAAGCGTTTGGGAACAAGGCTACGACAATCAAGCGTCTGCGCAGCGGGTCGTCCAACAAATCCGACCAGGACGGCGAAAGCATCTACATCGGCCGCCGCTTACGCAACTACACCGAGCGGCTTGAACACCTGTTCAAACTCTACACGAAGATGACAACAAAGGTGAGCGCATGAGCGAGTGCAGAACAGCTTCTGACATGCCGTCACTCGATGAACTGGAGAACTTG
>JGI24723J26617_10002873_pt1 | contig 13055 bp, 11 predicted proteins | sample Cruoilmetagenom6_FD_26617 | JGI IMG/M metagenome (IMG submission 26617) | reverse complement strand
AAAAACCGGTCTCCCAAGAGACCGTTTTTTTTTATGTTTGTAATTATTGAACTGGCCTTATGAAGAAGGAGCATTGCCCACTTCGGGCAATGGGACATGGCAGCGCGAGCTGCCCGATGTCTAGCATCGCACCTCGTAGGCCTATGAGCTTCAGCTCATAGAATTGCCGTGAGAGCATAATTGAGAGAAAAATTCTTAATCAGAAGATTTATCAAAAAAATCTTTTACCTTGGCAAAAAAGCTCGTTGATTCAGGGTTAGTNTCATCGCTTGAAGCTTTTTCAAAATCTTTCAAAAGATCTTTCTGGCGCCGTGATAAATTCTTAGGTGTTTCCACTTCAACCTGCACATACATATCACCTGAAGCTTTGGAGCGCAGCACAGGCATCCCCTTAGCTTTTAGGCGGAATTGCTTCGCTGTCGATGTCCCTTCAGGGATTTTCATTCGTGTGCGCTCACCATTAACCGTCGGCACTTCAATGTGCCCACCAAGCGCCGCTTTAATCATAGAAATCGGCACTTTGCAAAAAATGTCAGCACCGTCACGGCTAAAGATTTCATGAGGTTCAATGGTGAGGAAAATATAAAGATCACCAGATGGGCCACCGCGAAGTCCTGCTTCGCCTTCGCCAGCTAAGCGAATGCGTGTACCGTCTTCAACACCAGCTGGAATATTCACACTTAAGATGCGCTCTTTTGTTATGCGTCCACTGCCAGAGCAATCACTACAAGGTTCAGCAATGATTTCCCCTCGTCCGTGACAAGCAGGACACGTTCTCTCAATTGTAAAAAAGCCCTGGCTAGCCCTGACTTTTCCAAGGCCAGCACAAGAGGAGCAAACAACTGGCGTTGTGCCTTTTTTAGCGCCTGATCCATTGCAAGTCTCGCAAGTTACAGAGCTTGGCACAGTAATTTCAGCTGTTTTACCTTCAAAGGCGTCTTTCAGTGAAATGTCCATATTGTAGCGCAAATCAGAGCCGCGCTCTTGGCCGCTACGAGTTTTTTGTCGCCGTTGGCCACCAGCGCCACCGGCACCCATAAAGTCGCCAAATAAATCATCAAAAATATCAGACATCGAGGCGCCAAAGTCGCTGTCAAACCCAGCACCACCAGCTTGGCCATATCCACCACCGTCAAATGCTGCATGCCCAAGTTGATTGTAAGCAGCGCGTTTTTGAGGGTCTTTTAAAATTTCATAAGCTTCATTAATTTCTTTAAATTTAACTTCAGCTTCTTCATCACCGGGATTACGGTCGGGGTGAAGTTCTTTAGCAAGCTTTCTAAAAGCTGATTTTAATTGCTTTTCATCGGCATCACGGTCAACACCTAAAACTTCATAATAATCGCGCTTTGCCATTTAGCTTTGCCTTTAATTAGTTCTCTGGTCTGCTTTTCACCTGAATGAAGCAAAAGGTTAAGTTGAAAAACAGTCTTAATGTACAAATAACTCTGTCACAGAAATAAAAATAGTTCCGCCGGAAAAATCCGGCGGAACATGAAAAGAAAAAATCAATTAAGCTGATTTTTTATCTTCGTTGTCATCGTCTTTGACTTCTTCAAAATCAGCATCAACGATGTCATCATCTGGCTGTTCATCAGCGCTTGGATCATAAGCTTCGTCAGTAGCNTCTTCATCTGGGTTAGCATCTTTATACATTGCTTCGCCAAGCTTCATTGCAGCTTGTGCCAAAGCTTCAGATTTTGTGTTGATGGCTTCCAAATCATCACCCTCGACAGCAGCTTTCAATTCTTCCAAAGCAATGCCGATGGTTTCTTTATCTTCTTCGCCAACTTTATCCGCGAATTCTTCTAAACTCTTTTCAGTAGAATGAATTCTAGCTTCAGCCTGGTTTTTAGCGTCAACAAGTTCGGCGCGTTTGCGATCATCTTCAGCATGAGATTCAGCATCTTTAACCATTTGGTCAATATCAGCATCAGACAAACCACCAGACGCTTGAATGCGAATAGAATGCTCTTTGCCAGTGGCTTTATCTTGAGCTGCAACATTCACAAGACCATTCGCGTCAATGTCAAATGTCACTTCAATCTGAGGCATGCCGCTTGGTGCAGGTGGAATTCCAACCAAATTAAATTGACCAAGCAATTTATTATCCATGGCCATCTCACGCTCACCTTGGAAAACCCGGATTGTTACAGCATCCTGATTATCTTCAGCTGTTGAGAAGATTTGGCTCTTCTTAGTTGGGATGGTTGTATTGCGATCGATCAACCGTGTAAAGCGGCCACCCTTAGTTTCGATGCCAAGTGAAAGTGGTGTTACGTCCAAGAGGAGAACATCTTTCACATCACCTTGAAGAACGCCGCCTTGAATAGCAGCACCCATGGCCACCACTTCATCAGGGTTCACGCCTTTGTTTGGCTCTTTACCGAAGAAAGATTTTACAGTTTCAGTAATTTTAGGCATCCGTGTCATGCCACCAACAAGAACAATCTCATCAATATCACCAGCCTTAAGGCCAGCATCTTTAAGAGCGTTCTCCATTGGAGCAATGGTNCGCTTTACTAAATCTTCAACCAGTTTTTCAAGTTTTGACCGTGTTAATTTCATGGTCAAGTGTTTCGGGCCTGCCTGGTCAGCAGTAATAAAAGGAAGATTGATCTCTGTTTGAGTTGCTGAAGAAAGTTCAATCTTAGCCTTTTCNGCAGCTTCTTTTAAACGTTGCAATGCAAGTTTATCGCCACGAAGATCAATTGAGTTTTCTTTCTTAAACTCGTCGGCTAAATAGTCGACAAGACGCATGTCAAAATCTTCACCACCAAGGAATGTGTCACCATTGGTTGATTTCACTTCAAAAACGCCATCACCAATCTCGAGGATTGAAACGTCAAAAGTACCACCACCAAGGTCATAAACAGCAATTGTTGCGCCTTCATTACGATCAAGGCCGTAAGCTAACGCTGCAGCAGTTGGCTCATTGATGATCCGTAAAACTTCAAGACCAGCGATTTTACCAGCGTCTTTTGTTGCNTGGCGTTGCGCATCATTAAAGTAAGCAGGAACAGTAATAACCGCTTGTGTCACATCAGAACCAAGATAAGATTCCGCTGTTTCTTTCATTTTTTGCAAAATAAAAGCTGAAACTTGCGAAGGAGAATATTGCTTTCCTTGTGCTTCAACCCAAGCATCACCATTATCAGCTTTGATAATTTCATAAGGGACCAGCTTTTGGTCTTTTTTCACAGTTGGGTCATCAAACCGGCGACCGATAAGACGCTTAATCGCAAATAGCGTATTCTCTGGGTTGGTCACAGCCTGGCGTTTTGCCGGCAAACCAACCAAGCGCTCATCATCATCGGTAAACGCGACCATAGATGGCGTTGTCCGCACGCCCTCTGCATTTTCAATTACTTTTGGAGCAGAACCATCCATAACAGATACACAGCTGTTGGTGGTTCCTAAATCAATTCCGATAACTTTCGACATTTCCTCTGCCTTCATATTTTATAACAAACCGAAATGAACAAATTAACCAGCCCTTTTCCTATAAATTCAGCCTTAAATTATTTAATTAAGGCCCTGGAGAAGACTAATGGTCAATCTTTCTAAACGCGGTTTCTTAAAATTTGCTATTCCGCATCATTAAGCTTCACAAGCATCATATTGCTTAAATAGCAGTGCCTGATAGCTTGTATATAGGTAGCTAGCCTAAGTACGACAAGTATTTGTTACTGAAAATTGTGAGTAAAAATTGGCCAAACAAATATCCGCCAGCTGGCTTAAAACCCGAATGACAAGGAAATAAGCAAATTTATGCGATCTGACAAGTGAGAAATGAACATCTATGAGGATCAATTTTCGATTAAAACCGGAATGTATGAACTAAATTGACATGATTAAAAATCAAAAATTAATTTAATTTGAAATTAATTCGTTTAAAAACAACATATTAGGATATATGAATAGTTAATCATTTGCCGTATAAAAATTAGAATTTAATTAACTTTGGGCAACTACATTATCTAGTACAGATATAAATCTATCAGATGATTTAAGGGTTCCAATTATGTTTACACTTTCAAGCTCAAATAATGACATTCAAGCCAAATTAGACGCTTTAGACAGATCGCAGGCTGTTATTGAGTTTGAAACAGATGGCACAATCATCACAGCAAACGCTAACTTTTGTAGCGCAATCGGATATACGCTCGATGAAATTAAAGGCAAGCATCACTCAATGTTTGTAGATCCAGAAGAAGCCAATGGTACCGAATACCGTTCATTCTGGTCAAGCTTGGCAGCTGGTGAATTTAAATCAACAGAATTCAAGCGCATTGCTAAAGGCGGCAAAGAAATTTGGATCCAAGCGTCTTATAACCCAGTTTTAGATAAAAACGGCAAAGCTTATAAAGTTGTAAAATTTGCCACTGACATCACAGAGAAGAAATTACAATTTGCAGATTTCTCGGGTCAAGTTGACGCTATTAGCAGATCCCAAGCTGTTATTGAATTCGATCTATCTGGCAATATCCAAACTGCAAATGAAAACTTCCTAGGTGCTGTTGGCTATTCACTTGATGAGATTAAAGGCAATCACCACCGCATGTTCATGGAGCCTTCTGAAGCAAATGCTGCCAGCTACCAGCAATTTTGGGATGCGCTAGCACGCGGTGAATTCCAAGCCGGTGAATATAAGCGAATTGGTAAAGGTGGTAATGAAATCTGGATTCAAGCCAGTTATAACCCGATTATGGATATGAACGGCAAACCATTTAAAGTAATTAAATTCGCTGCAGATAGAACACAAGCCGTTCAAGATCGTATCCGCCGTGAAGAAGCTCAAAAAGATATAAATACAGGCATCACAGAAATTAGAGATGCAGTGATGAATGCAAGTTCACAAGCAACAGAAGCAGCCTCTGCATCTGGTCAAACATCACAAAATGTACAAGCTGTGGCTGGTGGCCTGGAAGAGCTTGCCTCTTCAGTTCAAGAAATTAATCAACAAGTGACCAACGCATTGGAAATTTCAATGCAAGCTGTGTCTCAGGCAGATAATACAAATACAATTATTTCAGGCTTGGCGACAGCAGCTCAGAAAATTGGTGATGTTGTTAGCCTCATCTCTGAAATTGCAGAGCAAACAAATCTGTTGGCCTTGAACGCAACCATTGAATCAGCAAGAGCTGGTGAAGCAGGTAAAGGCTTTGCGGTTGTGGCATCTGAAGTGAAATCACTAGCTGGTCAAACAGCAAACGCAACGGAAGAAATTAGTAATCAAATTGCCATGGTGCAATCAACCACAGAAGAAGCCGTAACAGCAATCAAAACGATTACTGAAACCATCGGCAAGATAAATGAAATTTCATCAATCATCTCTGCTGCTGTTGAAGAGCAATCAGCTGTAACGGGCAACATGTCAGCGAATATGCAAACTGCTGCTGATGGTGTGAACGAAATTTCAAGTGGTGTAAGTGAAATTGCTCAGGCAACTGAAATGGTTGATATTGCTACACAGCGAGTTCAAGAAAGTTCAGCTGCCCTAGGCTAGAAATAATATTAAGAGGGTCTAACGGCCTCTTAAAACTAAGAAATTTTAAAAACCATCGTTTCCAGTGAAAACTGCGAAGCGGTGGTTTTTTTGTGACTCAAAATGATAAAATGTCGCTATAAAAGAGTGACTAAATGCCTCTTTAAGTGAGGTTGGTTAGGTGAGGATATGAAGATTATGGTGAGCGATTAAACATCCACCTTTCATTCAACCAGGCGCTATGTCACAAGAATGTCAAGTTAGAAGGGTAATAACTTCTATAAATAGCGTAATTTGAAACCTCGATGGTTGCTAGCGGACAACTGAAGGAGCGCTTAAAAAATCAAAACTTGTCTCACTCTCAAAGCATTATTGGAGCGGAATTTCGCATATGGCAAATGATCAAAAAGTGAATGACCTTTCTCACCATCAGCCGATAGCTGCGCGACTACTGAGAAAAAGAAAACANCAAAGTTACGGTCGCATGGGAAACCTCGAAGTTCGTTTGGCNGCACGCAAAAAAGAAATAAAAAAAGCACAAAGGTTGCGNTACAAAGTTTTTTATAAAGAAATGTCGGCGATCCCAGATATCCAAACAAAAATGAAACGAAGAGATATCGATGTTTATGATAAAATTTGTGATCATCTTTTGGTTTTAGATCATGAATATAACNGCAAGAGTTATCCCTTTGTCTCTAAATCAAANATTGTAGCAACATACCGCATTTTGACAGAAGAAATAGCCAAACTATCTGGTGGATTNTACACCCAAAACGAATTTGATATCGAGCCTCTTTTAGCCCGACACAGTTCAACGCATAAGTTTTTGGAGCTCGGCCGTTCATGCGTTATGAAGCCATATAGAAGCAAACGATCAGTTGAACTTTTATGGCGCGGCTTGTGGGCTTATATCCAGGAAAACCAAGCAAATGCGATTATCGGATGTGCCAGCTTTCAGGGGATTGACCCAAAAGAACATGGACTTGCATTAAGTTTCTTGCACCACCATGCGTCTGCACCAAATGAGTGGAAAGTGAAAGCTCATGATCATCGATATGTCAATATGAACATCATTTCAAAAGAGCAAATCGATATGAAGGCAGCTTTAAAAGTTCTGCCACCATTGATCAAAGGTTATCTTCGTCTGGGAGCTTATATTGGTGAAGGTGCTGTAATTGATCATCAATTCGGTACAACAGATGTGATGATAATTTTACCAACCGAAAATATCAGCGATCGCTATATCAATCACTTCAGCGCCCCAGAAGAAAAAAACGCAAACCTCTCAAGCACTTATTTGAACTAAGTTGCATATTGATTTTTCTGGAGTGGAAATCAGAATTTCCCATACGAAGAAGAAGTGACGCCCCTTTGGCGTCAGGACATGGCAGCTTTGCTGCCCGGCGTAAGCGCCGTCCCTCGGAGGGCTCGCAGCGAAGCTGCGGAATAGCCCGTGAGAGAAAACAAAACTTCTTAAGCTGCTTGCGCAGCTTTAGAAGTTCCAGACGAGCAATTTGAATAAGCAATAATATCGATCGCGCATTGCCAGTTTGGATGGCTCAGTGTTTGTTGAACGCCATAAGTGCGCAAGGCGTCTTTAGGAGTTCCGCCTTTTCTAAATACATCAGCGCAAATTGACCGCGCCATAGATAAAGCAAGTTCCCATTCAATTGGATTAACATAATCAGGACGTGACATACTCTATTCCTCTTCTGTCAAGCTTATCGTTAGGTAGAGCTTGGGCTCCAAATATGTTTAAAAAGTGCAAGTTTAAAAAGTTATCCTCAGTTAAGTGTTGTTTGTAAATTGACACCAAATTTTCGTTTGACCTCAGAGCTTTAAGGAGGTGTCAGCAAAAAATCAAAACCTGCATTACGAAAAAGGAGTGACGCTTTTTCTGCGTCAGGACATGACGCCATGGGCGTCCGGCACCTAGTGCCGCCCAGCGGAGGGCCCGCTGTGAAAACAGTGGAATAGCCCGTGAGAAGAAAAAGCCTCATTTAAAACTGATCGGGGGAAATCAATTTTAAAGAGGCTTTTTAGAAAAAAATGGTGGCAAGTGATTTTAGTCGAAATAGGCACACAAATTACGCAACACTGGGGTTCGTGCATCTATCAGGGGTATGGACCTTTACTCACTTGCCACTAAGATGGATTTCAGCTTTCAATTTATGAAGTCTGAAGAGTTCCATCCCGAAAACTTTTTACATTTGTTCAAAGAAGAGAGGTGACTAGATACAAACACCTCTTGAGCTGGGGGTTGGCTCTTCTTCAAACATTGTGATGGTCTGATACGCGACCGTAAACTTTGTAAGAACTGCCTCGCTTGCCAGCCTCCTCGCTTGAGTGTGAGGGGGGATTTGCGAGAACGCTTAGCTTGAACACATTGACGAATGTGTTTCTGCGAGGCAGCTCTAGAAACTGAAAGAGCGGGTGCAACAATGGTCCGTGGAGTGGTCTGATCTTTATGTTGATCGGTCAAGGTTCCAAAAAAACAAGCATCGGATGATGTAATTTTTTTATTCGGTACCATAACGCTAATCCACTTCACTTTAACTTGGTCCATTCAACCCGCTCTTTAGAAGGCAAAATTTCCTGTACTCAATACTCTCCGGCCTAACTCATACTAATCCGTACTGAAACAACCCTACGCAACACCTATGGGACTCAATACTAAACGGAACTCTTTACTAACAACCGGTACTCAATTTTACGCATTACTAACTTTACGCATTACTCAATCAGGAAGGTACGCTTTACTCTCCGCCTCCGTTTGATGATTTATAATAACCGTAGCAAAGGGGCGACAATGTGGAATAAAAATGAAAAGATTAAGATGAATTAACTTTTTTGTTGCTCAAAAGGCACGAAAAATTCGTGTCGCATTGCATTTGAAAAGGAGGAATTTTGATGGAAGGTAGGTTAAAGTATTGAAGTAATTAAGCTTTGTCGCAAGACTTCAGGGCTGTGAATAATGAGATTAGCCCAAGAGCAAGAGAAGCAAGAGCGCTATATCCAGCCATAGATATCCCCAACAAGCTCCATTGAACTTTATCACAAGGCACTATTTTTATAGTTTCGAGCTCTTTTAGGAGGTTAATTGTGTCATCAAGGGTGCCTGTTCCACTGCAACCAGTAGGGCCAGTCCACAATTTCCATTCAACACCTGAGTGATAAATGCCAAGAGCAGTGTTTGCAAAAAATACAAGTGCCATAAAAATGAGAATGAGCTTGCTGATTTGAGGCATATCACGACCATGAAGGAAAAGGGCAACAGGAATTACCGCGATAGCAACGTAATAAGCCCAGCGTTGTTTATAGCAAAGGTCGCAAGGAGCAAGTTCACCAATATATTGAAAGCCTAAAGCCGCAAGGATCAAAGAAAGGCAGGCGATAAACATCAGCCCCATCAAAAGTTCAGCTTTTTTAGTCAAATCAATCATTGCTATCTCTTGTCTCTGTTATGCGTCCTGGTTGATAGAAATTCATCATTGGCTTTTACGCCCTAGAACAAATATTTTATCGCAAAAAATCCTGCTATTAATATAACCGCAAATACGAATGTAAGTATACCGAGGTATTTTTCAATAAACGCCCGGATCGTTTCTCCAAAGAAATAGAGCAGGCCGGCGACTATAAAGAATCGTGCACCGCGAGACACCAAACTAGCGCCTATGAAAATAGGCAAACTCATGCCAGCAACACCGCTAGCAATTGTAAAAACTTTATAAGGTATGGGTGTGAAGCCCGCCACAAAGACGATTAAGGCGCCATAAGTTTTATAATTCTCAAAAAACACATCCATTTTGTGAGACAAGCCATAGAAGTCAACAATAGGCTGACCAACAGTTTCAAACAAAGCAGCGCCGATATAATATCCAAGCACACCCCCAAGAACCGAACCTGCTGTTGTGATAAGCGCAAACCGCCAAGCCTTTAAACGCTCAGCTAAAACCATAGGGATTAGCATAAGGTCGGGGGGAAGAGGAAAAAACGAACTTTCAGCAAAAGAAACACCAAACAGCGCAGACGGTGCATATTTATGTTCCGCAAGGTGAAGGACCCAATCATATAAACGGCGTAGCATCAGTTTCCTCGTAAAAGCAAAAAAATGAGCGCCCAAATGGTGAGAGCGCTTTCCGATAAGTTGTATACAGTTTTTATCAAGCGGATGCTAGTGGGCATTTGAAGCGTACAAGAGAGCATGCTAGTGGGCATCTGAAGCGTACAAGAGAGCATGCTAGTGGGCATCTGAAGCGTACAAGAGAGCATGCTAGTGAGCATCTGAAGCGTGCAAGAAAGCATGCTAGTGAGCATCTGAAGCGTGCAAGAAAGCATGCTAGTGGGAGCCAACCTAGATCGTAAAAGTGGATGCTTACGGCGCTTCGACCTCAGTTAAGTATGAATGAATTGACTTTAGTATAAGTTCATGAAGCCAAAAATATGGTTCAGTCCACATTACTCAAAATTTTCTCAGTTTTATCAAGGCATCCTCAGATTTTATCAAGCTGTCTCATATTTTTCTCATTTTTATTAGGTATGGTCTTTCTTAGACTTTTCTGGTGAGTTAATAAAAAATACTAAGAGTATGAGGAAAGGAACGTTTACCGAAATGAAGTTAAAGTTATTATTGAGTCTTATATTGGCGCTGGGCCTCGTTGCCCCCGCTTCAATCACCCCTGTTTCTGCAAAACCGATTTGCGACAAGCTGGGTTTTGCTGGCCTTTTATCATCTTGTAATCGCGGAGAAACGATACAAGTGTTGTTATCTTCAGGCAAACCTCTGGGCAAAGACGTAGTTCTGGAATCTGGTACCTATTACAAAATGCAAATCACAGCCGACGGATCGGCTGAATTGGCTGTTAGCGGTGCGGAATTCTTCCGTGCTATCTGGATGAATGAGATTGTGATCAGCAAGATCGAAGTTCGTCCAATGGCGATCGACTCACTTGAGTTCGATGCCGCTGGTGAAGCAGAAGTTTCGTTCATCGCGATCAAGCCTGGCAATTATGTTCTGCGTATCCCGGGTACCACCGGAAAGACGCAACAGATCAAAATCCGCATTAAGTAAGAACTGCATAAAGTTAAAGGAAACTTCATTATGAAAAATATCATTAAAACNCTCTCTATCACTCTGGTCGCACTTTTCCTGGCCGGCCCAGCAGTTTCATTNGCGGGTGACGACGAAAAAGTCGACAAAGCCACAGCAGATAAAATCATCGCGAAGCTTAAGGAAATGAAGTGCGAGATGGATCCGAAAGACATCGAAAAAGAAGATGACGGCTACGAGCTAGACGACGTGTTCTGCGAAGGTGGCAAGCAATTTGACATTAAGCTGGATAAAGATCTGAATGAAACGGGTCGCAAAGACGATTGATACTTTTGTTTAGTGGTATCTAGCGATCTAGAGATATTTCAAAACTAAGTAAAAGAAAATGGTTGTTTAATTGACAATTGAACTAAAACGCCCCTCGCATTAATTTGCGGGGGGTATTTTTCTTGTCAAAGTTTCAAGCCTCTCCCTTTTTCGCTTTTGGCACCTATCAGTAAAATTTAACCCATCCATAAGAAGAAGGTCTATTGCCCTTCTCTGCAATAGGTCATAGTGCCGAAGGGTTTTTCGTTTTGTCATAAAAATAGTTCGTGAGTGAATAAGCACAATTATTGGTAGGCAATCTAAATTGCGACTAGAAAAACAACCCTATTTCCAATTAAACTCTTACTTATCACTTGCATATTCTATTCATCTGTTGTAGATCGGCCCTTGTTCTGATTTTCTTGTCCAGATTCTCCATTGAATATCTGGATACTCCCTTAAATCGTAACTTCCAGTGTTGACGCAACTGCATCCTCAGTTAAGATCGGCGCCAGAACATACTGCAATACTGAGAAGCCCCTGTGGCGGAATTGGTAGACGCGACAGATTCAAAATCTGTTGTCCTCACGGGCGTGCCTGTTCGAGTCAGGCCAGGGGCACCAGCTTCTTAAGTAAAAAGAGGCGCCACTTCTCAGTAAAAACGAGCTTCAAATTAAAGGCTCAGTTTCGTTGTATGTTTTGTTATAAATGAACCTAAAGACGTTGCTTTCAGAATTCTGGTTGCTTTGCGATTGTCTTTTTCAGGATCATTTAGATGTTACGGGCATTTGTTAATGACGCACGTTAAAGTAAGTTTGGCTAAAGCTAAGCTTAGTGCACGCTGTTTTAGGGGGAGTTGAATGCGAAAATCTTGGGTTTTAGGCTCAAGGCTTGACGTATTTACACGAAGGATAATCATGCATAAAGTCAGTTTAAAGCCTCAACTTTTTCGTCTCATGCAAATGCACCTCAAAAGAGGGTGTGCACTTCTAAGCGCATTCCTAGTCGCAGCTNTGTTGACTGTTTCCNGTGTTNTCGGTTCTCACAATGCCATGGCTGGACCTGCGATTGTATTTGACAATAATAGCAATCAAATCCTTTACGCAGAAGATCCAGACCAGCTCTGGCACCCAGCATCATTAACAAAATTAATGACGGCCTATTTGGTTTTTGAAGCATTGAAAACCAAAACAATCACTATGGACTCAAAGCTTGTCACCTCCAAAACAGCACGTAGACAACCGCCAAGTAAAATTGGCTTGCCGTTAGGTGCTACATTACCGATGAAAAAAGCCATTGAAATCTTAATCGTGAAATCGGCGAACGATGTTGCGGTTATGATTGCAGAAAAAATTGGTGGCTCGGTAAATGGCTTCGTCAAGAAAATGAACAGGACCGCCAAACGCTTGGGTATGAGAAACACAGAGTTCTATAATCCACATGGGCTACCGCATCCAGATCAGGTAACAACGGCTAGAGACATGGCGATGTTGGCCAAGGCCCTCATTCGTGATTTTCCTGAACATAACCATCTCTTTACTCTTGGCTCTGTGAAAGTTGGCAAACGCCGTCTACGTTCACACAACGATTTATTGCGCACCTACGAAGGTGCAGATGGCATGAAAACCGGGTTCATTTGCGACTCTGGGTTTAACGTTGTTGCCAGTGCCACAAGAGGTGGTCGTCGTTTAATTGCCGTTGTCCTTGGCGCAAAGTCAACATTAGCCCGCCGGAAAAGAGCGACAAGCCTGCTGGATCATGGGTTTAAAACATATTGGTGGAAGACATTATTCCCGATTAATTTGGGCAAGAAAGAAATGTCGACGGTGAGCGCAGCACCTGGGAAAATGCGCAAATATGTGTGCAATTATCGCCCTAAGAAGAAGCGCAAATATAGAAAAAAGAAGAAGAAAAAATTACAAAAAGTAAAAAACAAAAAAACGACCACTAAAAAAGTAGCTAAGAAGAAGCCAATTCAGAAAAAGACGGCTAAGAAAAAGCCAGTTAAGAAAAAGGTAGTCAAAAAAGGATCTTAATGATTTCTCGCAAAAAGATCATATAGTGAGTTTGATCCAGTCATCTTTTTAAGAGGTGAAAATGAAGTCGCCAGAAACCATCTTAACTCATAAAGAATTACAAGCCCATGAGGTCATTGATTTCTGGCGAACAGCTGGCCCAGAAAAATGGTTCATCTCAGACCCTGATTTTGAC